>CAJDUC010000012.1_pt1 | contig 67984 bp, 53 predicted proteins | sample 7390041 | NCBI WGS metagenome assembly CAJDUC01 (sample SAMEA7055666, study PRJEB34461) | soil metagenome | biome: terrestrial ecosystem; feature: Peninsula; material: soil | place: Antarctica | collected 2016 | reverse complement strand
CGGTTGCCGGGTCACCCCAGAGCACCCAGCGCATGCCGATCATCTCGCCGACTCCCATCAGCGCCCAGGCGGCGACGGTCGGGTCGATGTCGCTGATCTCGCCGGCCTGGCCCGCCTGGCGCAACCCAATGATGTACCCCTCAACGATCCGGGTGTAGTGCATCCGCAACGCCCCGGGTGAGACGAACTCCGCCTCACGGACGACCCGGTACAGGGCCGGATGGTCGGCGGTGAACTGGAAGAACGCCCGGAATCCGGCCCGCTCCGACTCGAGACGGGTCGTCGTCTCGGCCGAGGCGGCACTCATCGCCTGGCGCACCCGACGGTTGAGGTCTTCGACCAGCTCGTTGAAGATCTCCAGTTTCGAGTCGAAGTAGAGGTAGAAGGTGCCCTGGCCGATTCCGGCGGCATCCGTGATGCGCGAGATCGACGCGTCGGTGTAGCCGAAGCGCGAAAAAACATCTTCGGCTGCTTCGATCAGTTTGCGTTTGGTCAGGGCGCCACGTGCCGTCCGCGGCTGTCCGGCGCTCATCGGGTGCCCCAGACGAGGTCGGCCTGCCAGAGGGCGAGCAGCTCTCGACGCAGCACCTTGCTGCCGGAGGAGCGAGGTATCTCGGCCACGAAGCATACGTGCGCCGGTACCTTGAACCCGGCGAGCTGGGTGCGGGCATGCGCCAGAATGCCGTCGGCCGATTGGGATGCTCCGGGCCGGGTCACGACGAAGGCCGCACCGGCCTCGCCCCAACGGTCGTCGGGCACCCCGATCACGGCGACATCGGCCACCGAAGGATGTTCTGACAAGACGTTCTCCACTTCGGCTGGTGCCACGCTTTCGCCGCCCGAGTCATAGATGTCGGTGAGGCGGTCGATGATGGCGAAATACCCGCCCTCGTCGCGGCGCACCAGGTCGCCGGTGTGCAGCCAGCCATCACGGAGGGTGCGTGCGGTCTCGGCGGGGGCGCGGAAGTACTCGGCGAACACACCCGGTCCGCGCACGAGCAGCTCACCCGTCGTCGCCCCCGCCACATGGTCGCCGGTGTCCGGATGCGCGACGGCGACCTCGACGTATGGATACGGTGTCCCGGCGTAGCCGACCATGCTGCGGGCGTGTTCGTCGGGTAGGCACAGCACATTGGGCGAGGCCTCGGTGAGCCCGTACCCCTGGGTCAGGGCGACACCGCGGCCGTGCCAGGTGCGCAGCAGCGGTGCGGGCATCGGAGCCCCGCCCACAACGGCGTGTTTGAGGCTGGACAGGTCGGTGCCGGAAAAGTCGGGATGCTGCGAGAGGAAGAGGTAGTTGGCCGGCACGCCCATCATGGTGGTGATGCGCCGATCCTGGATCAGCTGCAGCACTCGGCTGGGATCGAAGGTGCGCTCGAGCACCACGGTCGCGCCCATCCACCAGGCGAGTAAGGGCTGGATGTTCCAGCCACCGACGTGATACTGCGGCATGACGGAGAGCACGATGTCGCTGCTCGTGATCTCGGCGATCCGAGACAGGGACAGGTTAGTCCAGAAGCAGTTGGCGTGGGTGAGCACGACGCCCTTCGCCCGGCCGAGCGTGCCCGAAGTATAGACGATGAGCAGCGGGTCGTCGTCGCGCACCGGGCGCTGCGGCACGCGCTCCTCGAGGTCGGCGCGACGGGCGGGGACGAGGTGCTCCACCCCGTGGGTGCCGAGCAGTGTCGACGGCAGGGTCTCGGCGAGAGCGCCGGGAAGCCGGGCGGCGGCATCCCTGGCCAGGGTCTGGAACTCGTCTTCGACGAGCAGGAGGGCCGGGTCCGCCTGTTCGAGTTGCTGGGCGAGCTCGCGCGGGGCGAGCCGCCAGGAGAGGGGCACGAGCACGAGCCCGGCCTGCGCGCAGGCGAAGAACAGGACGACGTGGTCGGAGCTGTTTCCGGTGATCGTCGCGATCCGGTCGCCGATCCCGTACCCGGCCGCCCGGAAGGCGGCGGCGAGCTCGCTCGCCCGGAAATCGAGGTCACGGTAGTGCAGCGTGACGCCGCGGTCGTCGACGGCCACCCGCTCGGGAGTGGTCCTGGCACGATCATGGGTCCAACGGCCGATGGTGTGGAGCCCGTCGGCGTTCGGTATTTCATTCACGGGATGATTCCTCCGTCTCAAGCATGCCCTCTCTCGGGGGCGAAGCGGGCCCGCCGTCGCGGCGAGCGCGGCGGCCCAGCCGGGTCAGCCCGGCCAGCCCGCCCGGCAGGAACAGCACGACCAGGATGAACAGAGTGCCCAGGATGAACAGGGGCTGCTCCAGGGGAATCCGTAACACGTCGGGCAGCCCGGCGATGATCTCCGACCCGGCCAGCGCGGTGAGGCGTTGGTCGAGGAGGGTATAGACGACGGCGCCGAGCACCGCACCCCAGCGCAGGCCGACCCCGCCCAGGACCACGATCACGAGCAGGGTCAGCGTGAAGTCCGGCGTGGCGACCCGTGGCGACACCCCACTCTGCAGCAGCAGGAAGGCCGCTCCGGCCAGGCTGGCCAGCGCCCCGGCGATGCTGAAGATGAGCAGGCGCACGAAGTACGGACGGATGCCGATGACGCGTACCCGAAGTTCGTTCTCCCGGGTCGCGGCCACCACGTGCCCTGCGCGCGATTTTTCGACCCAGAGCACGACGAGGTAGACCACCACGAGCACGGCGAGTGCCAGCCAGTACAGATTGCGGGTGTTGAGCACACCGACCAGTCCCGGCGGCACATTGGTGATGTCGAGGGAGAGTCCCTCGTCGCCGCCGGTGAGGCCATTCGGGTTGCGGCGCACGACCACGGAGCCGGCCTGGGCGAACGCGAGGGTGACCATGGCGAACGAGATGCCCGTGACGCGCAGGCTGAGCGAGCCGACCACCGCCGCAAGCACGAAGCCGAGCACGATGGTGATGAGCACGGCCACGACGAAGGTCGCCCCATCCGGCAGAGCGCCCGGCGTGAAGTTGCGCAGCACGATGCCCAGCCCGTAGGCGCCGGCGGCGAAGAAGAGTGCGTGCCCGAACGAGAGCATCCCGGCGAGCCCGAACAAGAGGTGGTAGCTGAGCGCGAGCGCGGCGATGATCATCGCGTAGGCGAGCAACTGCAGGGTGCCCGGGGTGTAGGTCGGCCCCGGCAGCACGCCGGGAATGCTGATGTTCAGCAGCGGCAGCAGCGCGCAGAAGATCACGAGGGCGACCGCGGAGGTGATGATGGTGGCCGGCCGGGACCAGATCGGCCGGTTCCCGGCGTGGGTCTGGGCGCTCATGTCTTGCTCCCCAATAGTCCGCGCGGTCTGATCAGCAGGACCGCGGCGAGCGCGAGCACGACGGCAAGGTCGCCGGTGCCGCCCAGATAGAAGTTTGCGAACTGCTGCAGGACGGCGACGAGAACGGAGGCGATGGCCGCCCCGCTCAACGAGCCGAGCCCGCCGATCACGGTCACGATGAACGCGAAGATCAGCAGCGAACCGCCGATGTGCGCCGACACGTAGCCGTAGTAGATCGATGCGAGCACACCGCCGAGCCCGGCTGCCGCTCCCCCGATCGCGAAGACGAGGGTGAAGGCACGACGAACGTCGATGCCGAGCGCGGTCACCATCAGCCGGTTCTCGACGCCGGCCCGAATGATCAGCCCGTACCGGGTGAATTTGAGGAACATCACGATCGCCAGGAGCACCAGAACGGCGACAACTATGAGTAGAAACCGGTTGTTCGGGATGCGCGCGCCAAGGATCTCGGTGGTCTGACCGAGCCAGGCCGGGCTGGTCACGTAGGTGGGGTCGGTTCCCCAGATCCCTTCGAAGAGGGCGACGGATGCGAGGGCGAGGCCCACCGTGACGAGCACCTGCTCGATGTGCCGGTTGTACAGCCGACGGATCAGGAAGTATTCGGTCGCCGTCGCGGCGAGCGCCCCGACGAGGGCGCCGATGACCATCGCGGCGATAAGGGCCCACCAGGAGCCGTCGCTCAGCCGGCGGGCGACCTCCCAGCCGATGAAGGCACCGATGGTGAGGAAGGAGCCGTGCGCGAAGTTGAGCACGCCCATGAGCCCGTAGATGAGCGACAGGCCGGAGGCCACGAGAAAGTACAGGGCGCCGAGGCCGAGGCCAGTGACGAGCAGGAGGACGACGGTGCTCATGCCGGAACCCCCGCATCCGTGTCGGTGCCGGTGCCTCGCACTGGGCGCGCGGGTGTCGCAGCGTCGGCCCCGCTGCTGACGCCGAGGTAGTGCTGGATGCGATCGGGGCGGTCGAGCAACTCGGTGGCGAGGCCGGTGAAGACCACCCGGCCGCCGGACAGGACGACGACGCGGTCGGCGAGCCTCCGGATCACCTGCAGGTTCTGCTCGACCAGGAGGATCGGCACGGTCCTGGCTGCGGCGAGGAGGGTCTGGGTGACCTCGCCGACGATTCGTGGCGCGAGGCCCTTCGTCGGCTCGTCGACGAGGAGCAGGCCGTTGCGGTTGAGCAGGGCGCGGGCGAGCGAGACCATCTGCTGTTGGCCACCGGAGAGGGTTCCGGCAAGTTGTCCCTGGCGTTGCACCAGGTCCGGAAAGAGCTCGTCGACCAGTTCGCGGTTGGGGCGGGTGTCGCGCTGGGCCAGTTTGAGGTTCTCAGCCACGGTCAGCGTGCCGAACACCTCGCGGTCCTCGGGCACATACCCCACGCCGAGCTGCACGATCTTGTGGGTCGGCATCCGGTCGATTCGGCGGCCGTCGAGGGTGACCTCGCCGGTGCGCTCGATCAGGCCGAGGATCGACTTGATCGTGCTCGTCTTGCCGACTCCGTTGCGGCCCAGCAGGGCGGTGACCCCGGTGTTCGGCACGTCGAAGGAGACGTCCTCGACGATCTGGCTGCCGTCGATGCGACCGTACAGGTTGCGGACGGTGAGGATGTTCTCGGTCATACGGGGTCTCCGAGGTAGGCGGACTGGACGGTCGGGTTGCTCATGATCGCGTCGGGGGTGTCGCAGGCCAGCAGCTCGCCGTGGTGCATCACCGCGACCCGGTCGACGAGGCCGAGCACGACCTCCATGTGGTGTTCGACCATGAGCACGGTGCGGCCGCCGTGGTGCAGGGAACGGATGACCTCCATCAGCTCGGGGACGTCCCCCGAGCCGACCCCGGCCATGGGTTCGTCGAGCAGGATCACCCGCGGGTCCATGGCGAGGAGCATGGCGATCTCGAGTTTGCGCTTGTCGCCGTGGGAGAGTCCGCCGGCGATGCTGTCGGCGTGGTCGGCCAGACCGACCTCGGCGAGGCGTTCGCCGGCCTGCCGGGTGGCGGCATCCGTTTTGCGGGGAAAGCGCAGCACCGAGGTGGCGCCCGCCGCCCGGGCCTGCGCGGCGAGGCGCACATTCTCGGTGGCGGTGAGCGAGGCGAACAGGCTCGAGGTCTGGAAGGTGCGGCCGAGGCCGGCCCGTGCCCTGGTGTGGATCGGTTCCCGGGTCATGTCCCGCCCGTTGAGGGCGACGACGCCCTCACTGGCGAACAGCACACCGGAGATCACGTTGAACAGGGTGGTCTTGCCGGCCCCATTCGGGCCGATCACACCAAGCATCTCGCCCTCGGGAATCGACAGCGACACATCTCTCAGGATGCGTGCGCCGCCGATCTGGAGGCCGACATGCTCGATGCTGAGCACGGGCTGGCCGGTCATCGCTACTTGGCGAGGGCGATCGGCGGCGTGACGGTCTCCGCGTCGACGACCTTGACCAGTTCGGGTGACCAGGCGCCGTCCGCCCCCTGCTTGAGCGCGGCCTGGAACATCGGCTGCAGCACGGCGTGGTCCTCGGCGCGGATGGTGATCGAGCCCTTCACGGAGTCGAAGGTGTAGCCCTCGAGCGAGGCGATCATCTTGTCGACGTCGTCGCCGCCGCCCTCTTTCACCGCTTGGACCAGCAGCTGGGCCGCAACGAAACCGTCCGGCGAGAAGAGGTCGGCCTTGGAGTCGTGCGCCTCGAGGTAGCCGATCATGGCCTTGCTCTGCTCGTTGTCGGTGGCCGCCGCGAAGTAGTGCGAGAGAAAGCTGATCTTGTCGCTGGTGTCACCGTAGGCGCCGTAGGTCGACAGGTCACCAAGCCCGGTCACGACCGGAACGGCGTCGAAGACTCCCTGCTGCTGCAGAGCGGTCCACATGGCGCCGGTGCTCGCCCCTGCCCAGGCCGTGAAGATGAGGTCGGGCTTGGCGTCGAGCAGCTGCTGGGCGAACGGGGTGAACTCGGTCGCATCCTCGGCGACGAGCACACCCTCGACCGTGGCGCCCTTGGCACCGAGCACGGCCTGGACGCCGGCAAGGTTGCCCTGGCCGAACGCGTTGTCCTGGGCGAAGACGACGATCTTCTTGCCCGATGGGTCGCCGATGAAGGTACCGGCCGTAGCGACGTCTTCGTAGGTCTGGCGGCCCGACCTGAAGGTGTACTTGTTGATCCCGGTGATCGCATCGGCCGCGGCCGGGCCGGAGATGTAGAGCACCTGGTTCTGGGCTGCCTGGTCGGCGAGGGTGATCGCGATGCCGGAGGCGACGGTGCCGCCGAGGATCTTGTACCCCTTTCCGATCAGGTCCTTGGCGATCGAGACGGCCGTGTCCGGGTTGCCCTGGTCATCCTTCCAGGTGATGTCGAGAGCGCGGCCGTCGACCTCGCCGGTGCCGTCGGTCGCATAGTCGAGCCCGGCCTCGAAGCCGGAGGTGTAGGCGTCGCCGTACGCGGCGAGGGGGCCGGTGGCCGACGTGATCATGCCCACCTGGACCGCGGTTGTGGCCGAGTCCGTGCCGGCAGCATCGCCGGCAGTGCCGGCCGTGGGTGCGCATCCGACCAGGGCAAGCGCCCCGATGGCGATGATCGCCGGTGCCAGGAACTTCTTTGTTACCTGCATGAAATGACCTCTCGTGCAATTGAAGGGACTGTGAGTGGGTGCGTGGGTGCAACCGAACCGGTGAGCGCCAACATGACACATGGTTCAGGTCTCAGGAATCTATGGCAGATCGGAGGTACTGTCAAGGGGTGACGGCCCAGACCGGGAACGCAGGACGGGCGGTCGCGAAACATTGGATCAGGCTACGTTCTCGGTGAACGCCTGCACACGGACACCATGCAAAGGAGCCTCATGCCCGAAGTTGACGTTGTAATCCTGGCCGGGTCGCGCACCCCACAGGGGCGGGTGAACGGCCAGCTCTCCGGCCTCACCGCGGTAGAGCTCGGCAGCGCCGCCATCATCGGCGCACTGGACCGCGCGGGGGTCTCCCCCGAGCAGGTCGACGCGGTGCTGATGGGCCAGGTGCTCCAGGCCGGCTGCGGCCAGAATCCGGCCAGGCAAAGCGCGATCGCGGCCGGGATCCCCTGGAATGTTCCCGCGATGACGCTGAACAAGGTCTGCCTTTCGGGGCTCGCCGCCGTCGTCGACGCGGCTCGGCTCATCCGTCTGGGCGAGGTCGACGTGGTCGTCGCGGGCGGCCAGGAATCGATGTCCCGCGCCCCTCACCTGCTCCCCGGCTCCCGCCAGGGCTGGCCCTACGGCAGCGTCACCGCCCTCGACCACGCGGCGCACGACGGACTGACGGATGCCTTCGACGGGCTCTCCATGGGCGTGTCCACGGAACGGGTGAACGGCCGGCTCGGCATCGACCGGGTCGAGCAGGACGACATCGCCGCCGCCTCGCACCAGCGCGCGGCAGCCGCCGCCCGCGACGGCCTCTTCGACGACGAGATCACGCCCCTCAGCGTGCCGCAACGCCGCGGGGACCCCCTCCGCGTCACGGCCGACGAGGGTGTGCGCGGCGACAGCACGGCCGAGACCCTCGGCCGCCTGCGCCCGGCATTCGCACCGGACGGCACCATCACCGCCGGGAACTCCTCACCGCTGAGCGACGGCGCCAGCGCGCTCGTGCTGAGCAGCCGGTCTTGGGCGGAGGAACGCGGGCTGCCCTGGCTGGCGGTGGTGCGGGCATCCGGTCACGTCGCCGGCCCCGACAACTCGCTGCATTCCCAGCCGGCGAACGCGATCAAGCACGCGCTCGACCGGGAGGGTTGGGCGGCCGGCGACCTGGACCTGGTCGAGATCAATGAGGCGTTCGCCGCGGTCTCGCTCGAGTCGACCAGGGAGCTGGGACTCTCGCCGGCGCTGGTCAACATCCACGGCGGCGCGATCGCGATCGGGCATCCGATCGGCGCCAGTGGATCGAGACTCGCCCTGCACGCGGCCCTCGAATTGGCCCGTCGTGGTTCCGGCAAGGCCGCCGTCGCGCTCTGCGGCGGCGGCGGCCAGGGTGAGGCTCTGCTGCTCTCCCGCTGACTCGGACGCTGACGCGGACGGCGCTACTGTGACCCCTCGGCTTACTCCGCCGCGGCGGAATCGACGGCCGGAACGACCCGGCCGGCGACGCGACCCGCGCGTTTGTCGTCGCGGCGCTCCGAGGCACCCTCAACGAGGTAGTAGAGCACCGGCAGCACCACCAGCGTGAGCAGAGTGGACGACACGAGTCCGCCGATCACGATGATGGCCAACGGCTGCGAGATGAAGCCACCATTGCCGGTGAACCCGATTCCGAGTGGCAGCAGGGCGAAGATGGTCGCGAACGCGGTCATCAGGATGGGGCGCAGTCGACGCGAGGCACCCTGCATGATCGCTTCCCGAACCCTCATGCCCCGTACCCGGTACTGGTTGATCAGGTCGACCAGGACGATGGCGTTGGTCACCACGATTCCGATCAGCATGAGCACGCCGATGAGCGAGGCGACGCCGAGCGGGATGCCGGAGATCACCTGGAGGATGATCGCCCCGGTGGCCGCAAACGGCACCGACACGAGGAGCAGAAGCGGCTGGCGGAGGCTCTTGAAGGTGGCCACCATCACGACGTAGACGATGAGGATGGCGACGAGCAGCGCGAGCCCGAGCTGGCTGAACGCATCCGACTGCTGGGAGGTCACCCCGCCGAGCGTCGCGTCGGCGCCCGCCGGGAGCTTCACCGAGTCGAGCGCCGCGGTGACCTCCGCGGACGCGGTGCCCACGTCGTCGCTGTTCGGAGTGGCGCTGATGGTGGCGCTGCGCTGCCCCTTGATCGCGGTGATGGTCGCGGGCCCGTTCTGCTGGTCCACCGTCGCGAGGTCGGAGAGCGGCACCGGACCGGTGGCCGTGGGGATCGAGAAGTCACGCAGCGCCGCGATTGTCGTCGGCGCGGCGTCGTTGAGGATGTAGATCGACAACGTCTTGTCGTCGATGACCACGGAACCGACCGATGACGGGTTCATCGCCGCGGTGACGATACCGCCGACGGCGATCTCGCTGAGCCCGGCCTGCGCGGCCTTGTCACGATCGACCGCGATGGAGATGAACGGCTGGTCGTCGGACAGGTTACTGGATGCCTGGGCGACCACGTCGAGGTCTCTCACCTTCGCGAGAACGGCGTCGGCAGCATCCCGAAGCTCCGCGTCGCTGGTTGCGGTGATGTTGACGTCGATGCTGGACGAGGAGAAGCCGCCCCCCGCGGCCTGCAGAGTGATCTCACCCGAATCCGTGATCTTCGCGACCGCGGCGCGCACATCGGCCTGCAGCTCCACCTGGTCGACGTTCGGGTCGGTTGTGAGCGAGAAGGTGGCGCCACCGGAGCCGGTGAACACTGATCGAAGCGAGCTGCCACTCGACCCGATCGACAGTTGCACGGTCTCGACGCCCGAGATGTCCTGCAGCACGGATTCGACCTTCATGGCCGCGTCGTCCTTGGCCTGGAGGCTCGCCCCCAGGGGCAGGGTCTGGTTCACGGTCAGGGTGTTCTGGCCGCTGTCGCCGATGAAATTGGTCTTCACGAACGGCAACAGGGCGACCGTTCCGCCCAGGAGCAGAACCGCGGCCAGGATGACCGCGAGCGGGCGTTTGAGCGTGAAGCTGAGCACGGGCAGGTAGCCGCGCTGCAGCCGGCTGGGAGCTTCGGCCAGATCGGCCGGTCCCTCGGCGGGCAGCGCCCCGGCATGCTTGCTGGCCGGCTTGTGACCGAGGAACCAGTAGGCCAGGACCGGAACGATCGTGAGGGACACGAAGAGCGACGCCGCGAGGGCGATGGTCACGGTCAGGGCGAAGGGGCGGAACAGCTCCCCGGTGATGTCGCCGACCAGGGCGATGGGGAGGAAGACAGCGACCGTGGTGGCGGTGGAGGCCGTCACCGCTCCCGCGACCTCCTTGACCGCGTTCTTGATCGCGTCGAGCTTCTCCTCGCCCAGGCCGATGTGGCGTTTGATGTTTTCGATGACCACGATCGAGTCATCCACCACCCGGCCGATCGAGATCGTGAGCGCGCCGAGGGTGATGATGTTCAGGGTGTACCCGGAGGTGAGCATCCCGATGAACGTGATCAGAACGGATGCCGGGATCGAGATCGCGGTGACCAGCGTCGAACGCACGGACATCAGGAACAGCAGGATGACCAGCACGGCGAAGACGAGGCCGAGCAGCCCCTCGGTGGCCAAAGAGTTGATCGACTCCTCGATGAACGGAGCCTGATCGAACACCGTCGTGAACTGGGTGTTCTGGCCGAGTGACTTCTCGAGTTCGGGAACGAGGCCGCGAACCTCCTGTGAGACCGACACGGTGTTGCCTGCGGGGGTCTTGGTGATCGCGATCGTCAACGCCGGTTCCCCGTTGACCCGGGAGATTCCCGTGACCGGGTCGTCCCGGAGCTCGACCGTCGCCACATCAGACAGGCCGACGATATCGCCGGTGTTGCCGCCGAGCAGCGGGAGCGCGGCGATCTGGTCGACCGTGGTCAGTCGGGAGCCCGCCTGTACGGTGAGGGTCGTGCCCTCCTCCGTGATCTGACCCGCCGGGAGCAGCACCCCATTCGCATCGAGCGCATCCGTGATCGCCTGGTTGCCGAGGCCACGAGCGAGCAGCTCGTCCCGGTTCGGGGTGATGACGACGCGCTTCGCGGTGGCGCCGAGCAGGCTGACGTCGCTCACATCATCGAGCTTCTTCAGGTCGACGATCGTGGAGTTCTCGAGCTTCGCGGAGAGGTCATCCGAGCTCATGTCACTCGACACTGCGATCTGGATGACCGGCAGGTCGGAGAAGTTGAACGTGAGAACCTGGGTCTGGGCCGCATCCGGCAGGTTCGACAGCCGGTTGATGGCGAGCTGGACCTTCTGCTCGGCCGTGGCGATGTTCGTGCCGTAGGTGAACGACGCCGTCACCTGCGAGACGTTCGCACTCGACGTGGACCGACTCGATTCGAGGCCGGCGACCCCCTGGATTGCGGCCTCGATCGGCACCGAGACGTCTTTGTCGACGACCGCGGGCGAGGCGCCGGGGTAGCTCGTGATCACGAAGATCTGCGGCAGCGAGAGGCTCGGGATCAGTTCCTGTTTTAACGAGGTCAGCGAAATCGCGCCGAACACGCCGATGACGATGGTGACGAGCGCGATGAGCGCGCGGTTCCGGAGGCTGAAAACGGAGAAAAGGTGCACAGGGTACTCTCTGCTGCTGGGTTGTCTGAGTGGCTGACGGCAATCAGCACGACGGTGTGCTCCCTATAATTTATCTCGGGAATCCGACCGTCCACGCACCTTTTCTCCCAGGCGGCGCTATTGCGGCGGCGGCATCGAATCATCGGCCCGGTTGGCCCGGAGCACCTCGAGCCTGGCCCGGTACTCGACCTCGTCGATGTCGCCCTGGGCGAACCGTTCGGCGAGGGTCTTCTCCGCGCTGCGGGTCTCGCCGCCGGCCTGTCCGCGCGGATGCCCGCCCGGGTAGCCGTAGCCGGGACCGGCCATTCCGCGGCGCCAGCGCCGGCCGAGCAGCACGAAGAGCAGCACGAGGAACCCGAACCCGAACAGCGGGATGAGGACCATCAGCCAGATCAGGCCGCCCCCTTCTTCGTGGCCTGGCCCCGGATAGGCGGCGAGCGCGGTGAGTGTCGCTGTCGAAAGCATGGTGTGTCCATTCTGTGGAATCGCCCGGTCCGTCGTAGCCGGACGGATGGTCCGCTGTGACCGGTCATCCCAGTGTCACGACCCCGCCGCCCGGCCGAATCCGCCCGGCGGTGACACTTCGGGTACTCCCCGGGGCGCAGTTCGTCGCTGGACCGGCGGCCGGACTCGGCAGAGTCGCTACCAGCCGCCGACCAGACCCTCCTCGTAGGCGATGATGACGAGCTGCACCCGGTCGCGGGCGTCGAGCTTGCTCATGATCCGTGACACATGCGTCTTCGCCGTCAGCGGGCTGAGGAAGAGCCGCACCGCGATCTCCGTGTTGGTCAGCCCGCGCCCGACCAGGCCGAGAACCTCGCGTTCGCGAACGGTCAGCGCCTCGAGCGGAGTGCGCCCGGCCGGGGCGCTGAGCCCCGTCTCCAGTCGCTCGAGCAACCGGCGGGTGACGCCGGGTGACAAGAGCGCGTCCCCGGCGGCAGCGACCCGTACCGCGCGGATGAGCTCGGTCGGCTCGGTGTCCTTGACCAGGAAACCGCTGGCGCCCGCACGGATCGCCTGCGCCACGTAGTCGTCAAGTTCGAAGGTGGTCACGATCACGATGTGGGTGCCGGCGAGCGCGGCATCCGCGGCAATCTGTTCCGTCGCCCACAGGCCGTCGCCGCCGGGCATCCGGATGTCCATCAGCACCACGTCCGGACGATGTCGGCTGACCTGCAGAACGGCATCCGCCCCCGTCGCGGCCTCGCCGACGACCTCGAAGTCGGCCTCCGACTCGAGCAGGGCACGGAAGCCGGCCCGGATCAGCTGCTGGTCGTCGGCGATGACGACCCGGATCACCTGGCCCTCCGCACGGGCAGGCGAGCCTCGACGAGGAACCCTCCCGCCGGCATCCGTTCGGCCCTCAGGGCGCCGCCAAGGAGTTCGGCACGTTCCCGCATTCCGAGCAGGCCGCCGCCCGGCACGATTGCCGGGTCGTGTGAGGTGATCGTTCCGTCGTCGGTCACGCTGAGCCGCACGTCAGGGCCATCCAGGCCCAGCCGAACGGATGCCGACGTCGCCCCGGAGTGCCGCAACACATTGGTGAGCGCCTCCTGGCTGATCCGGTAGAGGGCGAGCTGGGTGGCCGCCGCCATCTCCCCGGCCTCGGAGCCGAGTTCGTTGACCATCTCGACGTGCAAGCCCTGGGCGCTGAAGGAGTGCACGAGGGCCGGCAGCCCGGCCAGGTCGGGCTGGGGTGCGCGGGGCGCGGCGAAATCGTCGGCGGAGGCACCGACGTCTGCCCGAAGGATGCCGAGCACCGTGCGCACCTCGTCGAGCGCGGTCTTACTCGTGGTCTTGATGCTGGCGAGGGCCTCGGCGGCCTCTCCCGGCTGGCTGTCGATCAGGTGCAGCCCGACCCCGGCCTGCACGTTGATCTGCGACAAGGAGTGGGCGAGCACGTCATGCAACTCCCTGGCGATGCGCACCCGCTCCCGCTGCTCGGCCGACGAACGACGAGCATCCGCCCGGATTCTCAGCTCGCGGATCCGCTCCCGTCTGGTGCGGATCGCCTCGCCGAACCCCATCAGGACAGCCAGGGCGAGGGTAGTGAACGCGATCCGGGCCGGTTGCAGCGGCACACCGAACAACCCGGCGACGCCGATCACGGCCACCCAGACGGCGGCGACGGATGCGTAGACCCAGACCCTCGCGCCGCGCACGATGCCGAGCACGATCGCGAAGGCCACCGCCACATAGGGCACGCCGATATCGGGCCGCAGCAACACGAGCGCGGCGCCCGCGGCGGCGGTGACGGCCACGACCGGACCGGGGTAACGGCGGGCTGCGAGCAGCGCGAGCGGGCCGATGAGCGCGAGGGCGACGGCGATATACCAGCCGGGACGAGGCCAGCCATAGGCGAATTCCCGGCCGAAGACCCGGCCGAGGGTGCGGCCGGCCTCAGGGCCGAATTCCCGCCCCGACCTGGCGAGTACGGCAACGGCCGGCACCTGCACAAGGAAGGAGACGATCACCGGGATCCATAGGGATGCCGCGGCCGGGATGCGGGTTTCGTAGCCCCCGCCGGGCCGGCCCCGGTCGTGGTCGTACCACGGAGCGTCGGAATCCCAGTGTGGTGGCATATTCCGATGCTACGACCCCGGGGTCGGTGCGGCATCCGCCCGGGGCCGTGCGCGCACTACTCCCCCGGGAGTAGGTCAGCCGAACAGACTGATCGGCTTGACGATGTCGGCGTAGATCAGGAGCAGGCTCATGCCACCGAGAACGATCACCACGGCGAAGGTGAGCGGCATCAGCCTGGCGGTGTCGACGGGGCCCGGGTCGGGGCGCTTGAACAGCCGGGCGACCCAGCGGCGCAGGCCCTCCCAGAGCGCGCCCGCGACGTGCCCGCCGTCGAGTGGCATCAACGGAATCAGATTGAACACGAACAACGCGACGTTGAGGGACGCCAGCAGGCCGAGCATGCTGGCAATCTTGCTGTTGACAGGGATGGCGTCGATGCTGGCGATCTCGCCGGCGACGCGACCGACGCCGACGACACTGATCGGCCCGTTCGGGTCGCGCTCGCCGGGGCCGAAGGCGGCGTTCGCGATGTCGACCATCCGCTGCGGCAGGTTGGCGATCATGTGCACGACCGCGCCGATGTTGTCGCCGACCGCGGGCAGCACCGCCGTCGCGGGCTGCTGGACGAGCTCACCCGCCGGGCCCATGCCGACGAAACCGACCTCCTGCGTGACCGATTTACCGGAGGAATCCGTGACGACCTTACCGGCCGCATCCAGCACGTAGCGCTCGGTGAGCTTGGGCGTGATCGTGAGGGTCTGGTCCGTGCCGCTGCGGTCGACGACGACGGTGAGCGGGGTGCCGGGCGAATTGCGGATCAGGTCGGTCGACTGGGTCCAGCTGTCGATGGCCGTGCCGTTGATGCTCACCAGCCGGTCCCCCGGCTTCAACCCGGCGGCGGCGCCCGGAGCCTTCTCGTCGGTCGCCGCGCAGGCCTGCCTGGCGCTGGTTGCCGGAAGCACGCACGCCGACACGCTGCCGACGGTGGTGCTCGCCTGCGCGGTTCCGAAGCCCATCAGCAGAACGGCGAACAGAGTCACGGCGATGAGCAGGTTCATGGTCGGCCCGCCGAGCATGACGACGATGCGTTTCCAGACCGGAAGCCGGTAGAACGCGCGGTGGTCCTCGCCGTCACCGATGGTATCGGCGCTGGACTGGCGGGCGTCGTCGACCATCGTGGCCAGAGCGTTCGGTTTCTTCTCCGGAGCGCCCTCCTGCACGAGCTGGTTGAAGAATCCGGTGCTGGAGGCCTGCACCTTGCCGCCGGTCCTCGCCGGGGGGAACATGCCGATCATCGAGATGTAGCCGCCCAGCGGAATCGCCTTGACGCCGTACTCGGTCTCGCCCTTGCGGCGGGACCACAGGGTGGGGCCGAATCCGATCATGTACTGGGTGACCTTGACCCCGAAGGCCTTGGCCGGCAGCAGGTGCCCGATTTCGTGCAGGCCGATGGACAGGGCGAGTCCGATGACTACGATCAGAACGCCCAGAAGATACAGCAACACGGTTTCCACAGTCGTAGATTACCCACTCCAAGCTGCGAAGGCGCTGGCCGTTGCCGGTCTCGGGTGTGGTTTGCTTGACCGTTGCACCAATTAGGAGGACCCCTCTGTCTGAGCCCCGCACCCTCGGTCCGATCGGCCTGCGTCTCGCCGACCGGTTCCGCATCGACCGCCTGATCGGAACCGGGGGCATGGCGGCCGTCTACCAGGCGACGGATGTCGTGCTCGGGCGAACCGTAGCGGTCAAACTCTTTCGGATGGACACCGCCGACGACGCCGGACCCGAGCGCCAGAGCGGCGAGGTCGCGGTGCTCGCGAGCCTGAACCATTTCGCCCTGGTCACCCTGTTCGACGCCGGCACCACGGTGATCGACGGTGTCCCGCGCACCTTCATCGTGATGGAGTTCGTCGACGGGCGCGACCTGCGCAGCCGCATCGCCGACGGCCCGGTTCTGCCCGGCGAGGTCGCCGAGATCGGGGCGGACCTCGGCGAGGCACTGCACTACGTGCACTCGCAGGGCATCATCCACCGCGACATCAAGCCGGCGAACGTGCTCCTCGCGCCGTCGGGCTTCCCCGGCCGCGGCATGCACGCCAAGCTCGCCGACTTCGGCATCGCCCGACTGTTCGATGCCACCCACCTCACCAAGACCGGCTCGCTACTCGGCACCGCCGGGTACCTGAGTCCGGAACAGGCCCTGGGCGAGCCGATCGGGCCGCCCAGCGATGTGTATTCGCTCGGCCTCGTGCTGCTCGAATGCCTGACCGGCCAACGGACCTTCCCCGGCTCCGCGATCGAATCCGCGATGGCCCGGCTGCAGCGCGATCCCGTCATCCCCGAGTACCTCGGCAGCGGCTGGGCCGAGGTACTGAGCGGGATGACCAACCGGGTCGTCTCCGAGCGGTTCACCGCCGAGCGGGCCGCGATCGGCCTGCGGCGCCTGGTGGCCGAGCCTGGGCCCGCCGCGATCGACGCCCGGTCCGTGCTCGACGACGGGTCGGACGTCGCCGCCGCGACGGAGGCGACGGAGCTGCTGGGTGAGACCGTCGTGCTCGGGGTCGGCGGCGCGGCAGGACCTACCGCGGCACTCGATCCGACCGCCCGGCTCGACCCGGCCGACGCGCTCCAGCAGACCGCCCGGCTCGACCCGACCGCCGTTCGAGCGGACGCGCCGACCGAGTTTCTCCTCGCCGGCCGACCTCCGGCAGCGGCGCCCGGGCACTCTGCGTCCACCTCCGCGTCCACTTCCTCCGCCGCTTCCACCTCGGCCAAGGTTCCGCGACGAAAACCGACCCGGCGGATGGCGGCTGGCATTGCCTTGGCTGCCGTCATCGTCGTGCTCGCCGCCGTGCTGCTCACGCCCAGGCCCGCCGCCACCGAGAACGCCCCGCCCGGCTACCCAGCCGTCGGCGGCACCCTCGGCACCCACCTCGAGCAGCTCCAGGAAAGCATCCGACCATGATCGCCCTCTCCCGCCTCACCGCCCGGGCGGCCGGCGTGCTCCTCGTGGCAGCCGCGCTGACCGCCTGCGCGGGTCCTGCCCCGGAGCTGGCGCCCCCCACGGCCGAGAAACTGCAGTCGGGAGTGCTGGAAGTGAGCACCGCCGCCGCCGCGGGCGACTTCGGCGGCGCGCAGTCGGCCCTCACCGCGGTGCAGGCCGACCTGCTCACCGCCGCAGCGGCCGGTCAGGTTTCCGCGGCTCGCTCGGCCGCGATCCAATCCGCGATCAACCTGGTGACCGCCGACCTCGCCGACGCGATCGAGGCCGCCACGCCGACCCCGACGGCCACGCCCACGCCCACGCCGGAACAATCCGTTGACAAGGGCGACAAGAAGGACAACGGTAAGTGCAAGAAGAAGGACGACTGCAATGACTGACCCGGAGGAAGCCGTGCCCGCTCACCTCGTCGTAGGCGCAGGGCTGATCGGTCGACCGCTCGCCGAGCGGCTGGCCACTCGCGGCGACAGGGTCACCATCGCCACCCGGTCGGGGTCGACGGCGGCCGGTGCTACGAGCCTCCGGCTCGACGCGGCCGACCGGGAGGCGTTCACCCGTGCGGCAACCGGGGCCGCGACGATCTTCCTCTGCACGAATCCCCCGTACACCGACTGGCCCACCCAGTGGCCGCCGATCATGGACGCCGCCGTGACCGCGGCATCCGCCACCGGAGCGGCACTGGTCGTGATGGGAAACCTCTATCCATACGGCTCGCCGACGGGCCCGATGACCGAGCACTCGCCGGAGACGACCACCGAGATCAAGGGTCGGGTGCGCAAGGGCGGCTGGCGCAAGGTGCGTGAAGCCCACGAACGCGGCGAGCTGCGGGGCGTCGAGGTGCGCGCGAGTGACTATTTCGGCCCCGGCGCCACCGGAACCGCCCACCTCGGCGAGGCCTTCTTCGGCGCGCTCCTCGCCTCAAAGACGGCCCGGACCGTGGGCAGGCCCGACCTGACGCACAGCTGGAGCTACCTCCCCGACATTGTCGAGACCCTGATCGCCGCCGCGGACTACACCGGGGAGTGGGGGCGGCTCTGGCACGTGCCCAGCGCAGCCGCGAGCCGGACCGAGATTGCGAGCCAGGTGAACGAGCGGTTCGGCACGCACGGAAAGGTGACGGCGTATCCGCAATGGGTGCTGCGGGCACTCGGTCTGGTGAACCCGATGATGCGCGAGGTCTGGGCCTCGAGCTACCAGTTCACGGCGCCCTTCCTGATCGACTCCACCGAGACCCAGCGCGAACTCGGCGTCTCCGCCACACCGTGGACGGATGCCCTCACCGCGACCGCGGAGAGCTACCGCCGCTGACCCCCGTCAGGAAGCTCAATCGGAGTTGCGATTCCGGTCGCTGATTGCTGGCAGTGCGGCGGCCGGCACCGCGTGCTCCCTCAAGGCCGCGCCCCTTTCCGCAGCCCGCGCCCGCGGATGCCGTCGCGGCCCGCCGATTCGGGCGCGGCCTGGCCGGCCCTGGGGAGCAGCGCGGCTGCGTCAGCGCGAGCGGGGAAAACTAGCGGACGAGCAGCTTGTCGGCCGCGGCGCGCGCCCAGGCCTCGGCGGCGGAAAGCGACTCGCGGGTGAGCGGGCCATCCTGCTCGTGCGCCTCGACCACTCGCTGGATGGTGTCGACGATGCCCAGAAAGCCGATCACACCGGCGTGGAACGCCGCGACGGCCTGTTCGTTGGCCGCGTTGAAGACGGCCGGGTAGGTTCCCCCTGCCCGGCCCACCTGCTTGGCCAGGTCGACGGCGGGGAAGGCCAGATCGTCGAGCGGCTCGAACGTCCAACCCTGCGGCACGGTCCAGTCGATCGGGGCGCCGACGGCGGCCACCCGGTTCGGCCAGTCCAGGCCGAGCGAGATGGGGAGACGCATGTCAGGCGGGGAGGCCTGCGCGATGGTCGATCCGTCGATGAACTCGACCATCGAGTGCACCACCGACTGCGGGTGCACGACCACGTCGATGCGTTCGTAGTCCACGTCGAAGAGCAGGTGCGCCTCGATCACCTCGAGGCCCTTGTTCACGAGCGTCGCCGAGTTCGTCGTGACCACCGGGCCCATGTTCCAGGTCGGGTGCGCGAGCGCCTCCTCCGGGGTGACATCGGCGAGCTGACCACGACGACGGCCCCGGAACGGACCACCGGATGCCGTGAGCACCAGTCGCCGCACCTCACCGGCAGTGCCGGAGCGGAGTGCCTGCGCGATGGCGGAGTGCTCCGAATCGACGGGCACGATCTGTCCGGGTTTCGCCAGCGACTTGACCAGGTCCCCGCCCACGATCAGAGACTCCTTGTTGGCCAGGGCGAGCGTGCGGCCGGCGGCCAGCGCCGCGAGGGTCGGACCGAGGCCCACCGAACCGGTGATGCCGTTGAGCACAACGTCGGCGTCGACATCCCGCACCAATTGTTCGGCCTCGTCGGTTCCGAGTGCGGTCGCATCGACCAGGAACTCGGCCGCCTGACTGTCGAGCAGCGCCCGGTTGCTGCCCGCGGACAACCCGACCACCTCGAACCGGGTCGGGTTCGCCTTGATGACATCGAGGGCCTGGGTTCCGATCGAGCCGGTAGACCCGAGGATTATTACTCGTCTTCTCACCATCCCATGCTAGGTGCAGGCCGCGGATTGCGGGTCGAAGAAAGAACCAACATCGTTCTCGGCCGGCGGAATCGGCTGATCTGCCCGGTGGGGCTTTTCGGCGGCCGGCGCTGCTGGCGGTAGTGTCAACGGGTGACCGGTGCCAAAGTCGAACCCCAGGACGAGCCCATCGCCGACCCCTCGGAGGAGGTGTTGGAGCCCACGAAGCGGCCAGGATTCGTCTACTTCCTCGGCTACGGCATCATGGCCCCGATCGCCCGCCTGGTCTTCCGCCCCACCATCGTCGGGCGCGAGAACATCCCGCGAGAGGGCAGGGTCATCCTCGCCAGCAACCACCTCTCGTTCATCGACAGCATCGTGATTCCGCTGACGACGCCGCGACGGGTGCAGTTCCTGGCCAAGTCCACCTACTTCACCGGCTCGGGGTTCAAGGGCTTCGTCTCCCGCACCTTCTTCACCTCGATCGGCGCCGTCGGGGTCGAACGCGGCGCCGGACAGGCCGCCCAGGATGCCCTCGATGCCGGACGCAAGATCCTGGAGGCCGACAGCGCCTTCGCCATCTACCCGGAGGGCACCCGATCCCTGGACGGTCGGCTCTACAAGGGCCGCACCGGCGTCGCCTGGCTCGCACTCACCACCGGGGCCGTCGTCGTGCCGGTCGGACTCGTCGGTACCCAGGAGATCCAGCCCGTGGGGGCGAAGCTTCCGCGCATCCGCAAAATCTCGGTGACCTTCGGCCAGCCGATCGATCTGAGCCGTCACGGTTCGCCGGACTCGGGCAAGGCCAGGCGCGGGGCGACCGACGAGGTCATGGCCGCGATCCATGCCCTGTCGGGTGCCCTGTCGGGTCAGGAACTGGCGGGAAAGTACAACGAATCGCCGCCTTCAGGAACTCTTCAGAAACTGGCCGATCGCGTGTTCCCGCGCGAGCGGGTGTAGTCCTCGCCCGTCGGGCGAAACACGGCGGAAATCGGCGCAACCTAAGCTGGGAGCATGTCTGCCCAGTATTCGGTCCCCCAAGAACGCAAACTCGTCACCGCCCTCCCGGGCCCCAAGTCGGTCGAGCTGCAGGAACGTCGCCTGCGCGCGGTGTCCCGCGGCGCGGGAACGCTGGCCAATATTTACATGGACCACGGGGCGGGTGCGATCCTCGTTGACGTCGACGGCAACCAGATCATCGACCTCGGCTGCGGCATCGGTGTCACCACCATCGGCCACGCCAACACCGAGGTGGCCGCCGCGGCCGCCGCGCAGGCCGCGAAACTGACCCACACACTGTTCACCGTCACGCCGTACGAGAACTACGTCGCCGTGGCCGAGAAGCTCGCCGAGATCACCCCCGGTGACTTCGAGAAGCGCTCCATCCTGGTGAACACCGGCGCGGAGGCCGTCGAGAACGCGGTCAAGATCGCCCGCAAGTTCACCGGCCGCCGGGCGATCGTCGCCCTCGACCACGCCTTCCACGGCCGCACCAACCTGACCATGACGATGACCTACCGCCCCTGGCCGGAACGCGCCGGAATGGGCCCGTTCCCCGGGGAGATCTACAGTGTCCCGACCAGCTACCCCTACCGTGACGGCCTGACCGGCGAGGAAGCGGCCGAGAAGACCATCGACTACATCACGACGCACATCGGCGCGACCGAGATCGCGGCGTTCTTCGTGGAGCCGATCCAGGGCGACGGCGGCATCGTCATCCCCGCCCCCGGCTACTTCGCGCGCATCCGGGAATTCTGCACCGACAACGGGATCGTGCTCGTCGCCGACGAGATCCAGGCCGGGATCGCCCGCACCGGCACCTGGTATTCCATCGAGCACCACGACGTCGTCCCCGACCTGGTCACCACGGCCAAGGGCATCGCCGGTGGTTTCCCGCTGGCCGCCGTCACCGGGCGCGCCGACATCATGGACTCCGTGCAGCCCGGCGGCATCGGCGGCACCTTCGGCGGCAACCCCGTCTCCACCGCCGCCGCGCTGGCCGTCTTCGACCTGATCGAACGCGACGACCTGCTGGGCGAGGCCAGGCGCGTGGAGAAGGCCCTCTGGGCCCGCATCGGCGACTGGCCAGAGCGCTTCCCTGTCGTCGGCGACGTGCGCGGCAAGGGCGCCATGTTCGGTGTCGAACTCGTTCACCCCGGCACGACCAAGCCGTACCCCGAGGCGCTCACCGCCATCATCAAGCACGCGACCACGAACGGCGTGATCGTGCTGGATGCCGGCAGCTGGGACTCCGTGCTGCGCATCATGCCGTCGGTCGTCATCTCCGAGGCGCTCATCGACGACGCCATGAGCGTCATCGAGGAGACCCTCACCGCCCTCTCCGGCGCCTAAACCCGCCCCGCCCTCGGGCGGGAGGGTGGTTAGGCGGAGTGGGTGCTGGGGGCGTGGTGCACCGGGAAGTTGACGGATGCCGCGATGAAGCACAGTCCCGCCGCCTCCGCGTGCAGGGACTCGGCCAAGTCAAGCTGACCGGGGTCGGCCACTGTGACCCGGGGGCGCAGGGTGGCCTCGGTGAAGTGACCGCCGCCATCCGGCGTCTGCACCATGGTTCCGGTCGCCTCGTCGGTGTAGTCGACGACGACCACCCCGTGTTTCACGGCGACGTGCAGGTACGACATCAAGTGGCATTCGCTGAGCGCTGCCAGCAGCAGTTCCTCCGGATTCCACCGGTCGGCGTTCCCGTGGAAGCTGCGATCGGCCGACGCCTCGATCGGCGGCTTGCCCGCCGCACTGATCGAATGTTCCCGGCCGTACTCGCGGTACCCGCTGGTGCCGGTGCCCCGATTTCCCGTCCAGGCGACGTTCACGGCGTAGCGGTGGTCACCGTTCACGGCGTCTCCTCCTCGATGCGGGCTGGGATGCGGGCTGCAGGAACCGATTCTCGCAGCAAAAACGCTGCCGCGCGGGCCGGGCCGGTCGGTAAACTGGATCACATCATGACAGACACGCTGACGCCCTCGACCACCCCGTCCACCTCCGCCGCACCGGTCTACACCGTGACGCAGGAGCGCAGGATCGTGACCGCGATCCCCGGGCCGCGCTCGATCGAGCTCCAGCAGCGACGTCTGGCCACGGTATCCGGCGGCGTGAGCAGCGCGCTTCCGGTCTACATCGCCAAGGCGAACGGGGCGATCCTCGTCGACGTCGACGGCAACCAGTTCGTCGACCTCGGCGCCGGCATCGGCGTGACCACGATCGGCCACACCGAGACGAGCGTCGTCGCGGCCGCGGTCGCCCAGACGCAGGATTTCATCCACACCCTCTTCACGATCACGCCGTACGAGGAGTACGTGCGCGTCTGCGAGCTGCTCGCGGCGCACACCCCCGGCGCCTGGCCGAAGAAGTCGGTTCTGATCAACTCGGGCGCGGAGGCCGTGGAGAACGGCGTGAAGATCGCCCGCAAGCACACCGGCCGTCGCGCCGTCGCCGTGCTCGATCACGCGTACCACGGCCGCACGGTGCTCACCATGGCGATGAACTACAAGGCGATGCCGTACGCCACCGGTTACGGCCCGCTCGCCAGCGACGTCTACCACGCGCCCAGCTCGTACCCCTATCACGACGGCCTCAGCGGTGCGGATGCCGCCGCGCGCACCATCGCCTACCTCGAGAAGGTCGTCGGCGCGAGCGACCTCGCCTGCCTCGTCGCCGAACCCATCCAGGGTGAGGGCGGCTTCATGGTCCCGGCCGACGGCTACTACCCGGCCCTTCAGGACTGGTGCACCGCAAACGGCGTGGTCATGATCGCCGACGAGATCCAGAGCGGCATGGCCCGCACCGGCAAGTACTACGCCAGCGAGCACTTCGGCTGGACCCCCGACCTCGTGCTCACCGCCAAGGGCATCGCCGGCGGAATGCCGCTGGCTGCGGTCACCGGCCGCGCCGAGATCATGGACTCGTCCCAGCCCGGCGGTCTGGGAGGCACCTTCGGTGGCAACCCCGTCTCCTGTGCCGCGGCGATCGCCGTCTTCGAGTCGATCGAGAGCAACAACCTCCTCGCGGAAGGGGCCCGGATCGAGGCGACCCTGCGCGCCGGCCTCGGGGCGCTCAAGGACAAGTACGACATCATCGGCGACATCCGCGGGCGAGGCGCGATGATCGCGATCGAGGTCGTGCAGCCCGGCACCGGGGACACCACCAAGGAGGCCAACGCCGCCGCCGTCTCGTCGATCGCGGCGTATGCCGCCCAGCACGGGGTGCTCCTGCTCACCGCCGGAACCTACGGCAACGTGCTCCGCTTCCTGCCGAGCCTCGCCGTGACCGACGCCCTGCTCCTCGATGCCCTCTCGGTCATCGACGACGCAATCGCCGCACTCTAGGCCAGCGCAAGCCAGTGACCTCTCCCCACACTGCCACCGTCCACGGTGCGCACACCTTCTCGGTCGCCGACTCGGTCGAACTCGCCGTCGTCGAACGCAGTGGCTTCATCGAATCGAGGCACGCGGGTTCCGCGGTCGTGCTCACCAACGAAGGGGCGGTCCTCCGCGCCCTCGGCGACGTGACCACTCCGATCTTTCCGCGCTCCTCAATGAAGCCGTTCCAGGCCATCGCGGTGATGGCCAGCGGCGTGACGCTGCGCGGCGAGGACGCGGCGATCGCCACGGCCAGCCACAACGGCACCCAGCGGCATGCCGACCTCGTGCGCGGGCTCCTCGCCCGGGCAGGGATTCCCGAGTCGGCACTCGCCTGCCCGGCGGCCTGGCCCGACGACTCGGCCACCCGCGACGCCCTGGTGCGTCTCGGCGCAGGCAAAGCACCGATCTACATGAACTGCTCCGGCAAGCACGCGGCGATGCTCGTGGCGTGCAAGCAAAACGGCTGGGCCCTGAACGGATACCTCGACCCCGAGCATCCGTTGCAGAAGCGCATCCTGGACGTCGTCGAGCGATTCACCGGCGAACGACCGTCCGCGAGTGGAATCGACGGCTGCGGCGCCCCCGTGCACGCCCTGTCGTTGACGGCCCTGGCCCGCGGCATCGCCCGGATCGCCACATCCAAGTCGAACTCGCCTTTCGCCATCTACCGCGAGGCCGGTTTCCTGGCCGAGGCCGTGCGGCAGAACGGCTGGGTCGTCGCGGGTCCCGGCATGCCCGACACCATCGTGATCGAACGACTCGGCCTCTTCATCAAGACCGGTGCGGAAGGCATCATGGTGGCCTCCGCCGCCAACGGGACCACCGTGGCGCTGAAGATCCTCGACGGCAACCTGCGGGCCGCGACCCTCGTCGCGCTTCGCCTGCTGGCGGATGCCGGCGCGATCGCGCACACCGACGTCGAGGCGCTCCTGCCCGACCTCGGCCTCGCCGTCTACGGCGGCGGTCGCCAGGTGGGCCAGATCCACGCCAGCTACGTCTGACGTTTTCCGAGCCCGGTCCGGGCCGCGCCCGGACCGGGACTCGCCCGGCCCGGGTCCGTCCGACTTGGCGAAGGCGGCGCCCGGACCGACTCAGCCCTTGGCGAGCCGTTTCGCCCGAGCCGAGGCCGACACCTGCGCGCTGACGACGATCACCAACGCGAGGATGAAGACGGCCGAGGCGACCACATTCGCCTCCGCCGGGATGCCGCGCGCCGCCGAGATGTAGATGTACTTCGGGAAGGTCGTCACCGCCCCCGAGTTGAAGTTGGTGATGATGAAGTCATCGAAGCTCAGCGCGAAGGAGAGCAACGCGGCTGCCATGATGCCGGGCAACAGCAGCGGGAACGTAATCCGCAGAAAGACCTGACCGGGCGAACCGTAAAGATCGCGGCCGGCCTCCTCCAGCGCGGGGTCGAGGCTCGCGACACGCGCCTTCACCGTGACCACCACGAAGCTGATGCAGAACATCGTGTGAGCCAGGATGATCGTCAGCATGTCCTTGGGCACGCCGACCGAGAGGAACTGCGCGGCCAGACCGGCACCGAGCACCACCTCGGGGGTGGCCATCGGCAGGAACAGGAGCAGGCTGGTTCCGGCTCGGAACCGGAACCGGTACCGCACGATGGCGATCGCAATCATGGTGCCGAGGGTGGTCGCCGCCACGGTCGCCACCGCGCCGATGACCAGGCTGTTGCCGAAGGCCTGACAGACCGCGCCGTTCTGCACGTTGCAGACGTTCAGCCACTTGTCGAAGGTGAAACCTCGCCAGGTGATATTCGACTTCTGGGAATCGTTGAACGAGAAGATGAAGGTGTACACGATCGGCACCATCAGGAAGACGAGGGCGAGCACGGAGTAGACGGGGAGCAGCCACCGCCCGAGGGAGATCTTCACAGCAGTTCCTCCGTTCCGGCGCGCTTCACGTAGACCATCACAAGGACCAGGATCACCGTCATCAGGATGATCGAGAGGGCCGCCGCGGCAGGGTAATTCTGCAGCACAAGGAAGTTCGCCTCGATCACGTTTCCGATCATTTGACTATCGGGCCCGCCAAGGAAGTCCCGGCTGGCGTTCACGTAGTCGCCGGCCGCGGGAATGAAGGTCAGCAGGGTGCCGGCCACGATCCCGGGCATCGAGAGCGGGATGGTCACCTTGCGGAACACCTCCACCGGGTGAGCGTAGAGGTCGCTGCCAGCCTCAAGGTAGCGCAGGTCGAGCCGTTCCAGGGTGGTGTACAGCGGCAGGGTCATGAACGGGATGAAGTTGTAGGTCAGCCCGAAGATCACCGCCGCAGGAGTCCCCGTGAAGTGGGCATCCGGGGCCATCAGCGCCACGGCCTTCAGCGAGGTGATGATGAACGACTCGTCGGAGAGAATCTGCTTCCAGGCCAGCGTGCGCAGCAGAAAACTGATGAAGAACGGCGCGATGACGAGCACCAGCATCAGGCTCTGCACCAGCGGCCAACGCCTGGCCGTGACGCCGATGAAGTAGGCGAGCGGATAACTGAAGACCAATGCGAGCACGGTGGCAATGAGTGCGAACGCGAACGAACGCAGGATGTGCGGCAGGTACGCCGTGACCACCTCGGTGTAGTTCTCCCACCGGAAGGCGTACGCGTACTGTCCGATTTCCCCGAACTCGACGGGCGCCTGGAATGAGGTCAGCAGCAGGGACACGAGCGGGGTGAGGAAGAACAGCACCAGGTAGAGGATGCCGGGAAGCAGCAGAAGCAGGGCGACCGGACTCTTGCGCCGGGGAGCCTGGTCGGCATCGCTGGTGGAGGTGGCGAACGCGGCGAACGCCATCGTCAGATCTCCTCGAGCTCCGTGATCAGGGACGCCCGCCTCTGCGCCGCGATGCTCCTCGTGGTGGTATCCGATTCGAACTTCGGCGTGTCACCGGGTTCATCCTCCAGACCGAAGCCGTGCTCGATGTCCCAGCTGACCCAGACCTCAGCGTCCTCGTCGGCGACCGGACCGAAACCCATGTTCTGGGCGAAGACGATCAGATTTCCGATGTGCGGGACGTCGATCAGGTACTGCGTGCTCACACCGCTGAACGACACGTCGATCACGCGGCCCGGACCCAGGGTGTTGCGGGCCGGGTTCTCGGCGGGGGCCGACAGATGCAGGCTGAGCTTCTCGGGACGGATCCCGATGGTGACTTCGCCGACGTGCCGGTGGGCCCGCGCTGCCGGAATGACGATGCTGTGCCCCGCGATGCCCACCGAGATGGCGTCCCTGGTGCTGCCGACGACCGGGCCGGTGAACAGGTTCGACTGGCCGAGGAAGTTCGCCACGAACGCGGTCTTCGGCAGCTCATAGAGCTCCTCCGGTGCGCCCATCTGCTCGATCCGGCCTTTGTTCATGACCGCGACGGTGTCGGCCATGGTCATGGCCTCCTCCTGGTCGTGGGTCACGTGCAGGAAGGTCAGGCCCACCTCCTCCTGGATCGCCTTGAGCTCCAGCTGCATCTGTCGGCGAAGCTTGAGGTCGAGGGCGCCGAGCGGCTCATCCAGGAGCAGCAGGGCAGGCCGGTTCACGATCGCGCGCGCCAGGGCCACCCGCTGCTGCTGGCCGCCGGAGAGCTGCTGAGGTTTGCGCGCGGCCAGGTGATCCAGCTCGACCAGGCGGAGGGCCTCGTGAGCCTTGGCGACGGGCTCGTCGATCCGCCGGCGTCTCAGCCCGAACGCCACGTTCTCCAGCACGGTCATGTGCGGAAAGAGCGCATAGCTCTGGAAGACCGTGTTGACCGGCCGTTGGAACGACTTCTGGTCGGTGATGTCCGTCCCACCGATCAGGATGCGACCCGCAGTGGGAGCTTCGAGACCCGCCACCAGGCGGAGCGTGGTGGTCTTGCCGCACCCGGACGGCCCGAGCAGGGCGAAGAATGACCCGGCGGGAATCTTCAGGTCCAGATGTTCGATTGCCGTGAAGCCGGGGAACCGCTTCTGGATGCCGACCAGTTCCAGGTCGGCCCCCTGCGCCGCGAACGCGCCTGTGCTCATCGCTTAGGACCCAAGCAGAATGCTCTGGAATGCCGCGTCGTACTTCTGTTCCTCTGCCCCGCTCAAGGGACGGAAGACGTGCGCGTTGGCCAGGGTGGCGTCATCCGGGAAGATCAGCTGGTTGTTCGCGAGCTCCGGGTCAATCGACATGGCCGCTTCCTTTGCCCCGGCAACGGGCGTGATGTAGTTCACGTACGCCGCGACCTCCGCCGCAACGGCGGGGTCGTAGTAGTAGTTGATCAATTCCTCGACGTTCGACTTGTGGGTGGAGCCGATCGGCACGACGAAGTTGTCATTCCAGAGTGTGCCGCCCCTTTCCGGCACGATGAACTCCCACTTGTCGCCGTTCTCGGCGTTCAGCTGCACGATGTCGCCCGACCAGACGATGGCCGCGAGGGTGTCACCGTTGATCAGGTCTTCCTTGTAGGAGTTGCCCTTGATGTTGCGCACCTGCCCGTCGGAGACCTGTTTCTTGAGCACGTCGATGGCGGCGTTGAACTCATCGTCGCCCCAGTCTCCCGCGATGTCGACGCCGGCGTCCTGCATCAGAAGGCCCATGGTGTCGCGCATCTCGGAGAGCACACCGACGCGGCCCTTGAGCTTCGGGTCCCAGAGTTCCTCGACCGAGCTGATCCCGCCCGGGAGCTTCTCCTTGTTCCAGCAGATCCCCGCGAAACCGCCCTGCCACGGCACGCTCATCTTGCGGCCCTTGTCGAAGCCGACGTCCTTGAGCGACGGGAGCAGGTTGGCCAGGTTCGGGATCTTGGCGTGGTCGAGTTCCTGGGTGTAGCCGAGTCGAATCAATCGGCCGGCCATCCAGTCGGTGAGGCAGACGGTGTCGGCTCCGATGTCCTTGCCGAGAGCCAGTTGATCCTTGACCTTGCCGTAGTAGGTGTTGTTGTCATCGACGGCCTCGGTGTACTTGACCTTGATGCCGGTCTCGGCGGTGAACGCGTTCAGCGTGGGGTAGCTGCCCGAGTCGTCCACGTCGATGTACAACGCCCAGTTGTCCCAACGGACGGTCTTCTCGGTGGCGGACTTGTCCGTCGCCGCAGTCGGCTTGGTCGCGCCCCCGGTCGAGCAGGCGGCGAGAGCGAGTGTGGCCGCTCCAGCCCCGGCGCCGGTCAGCAGAGTGCGTCGGCCCATCTGCGCACGCTGGGCCTGACGAATAAGCTGCTGGATCATCGGGTCTGCGGGCAACGGCTTGGGCGTCATCTGTGGATCTCCTTGCGTTCTTCAGCGGGCGATATCTCCAGCGCAACTTTGCGAGTGGGTAGATACTCGCACAAGAGAGTCGTTTTGACACCGAAGAGTGACCAAATCGTTAATAGAACCCTCAAATTCGAGCGAAATCAGTGTCAATTGGCGGCATTCGCACGCGAAACCGGCAGTTGCTCGGGAATCGTGGCCCGGCCTGCGGTGCCGTCGGGGTGGAGCACCCAGACCCGGTTCGGCTCCGGGGCGAGCGGCGGCGGCAGCTCCCGACGCCGGCTGATGGCACGATAATCGGCCAGGCTGCAGCCGTCGAACACGATCGAAGTGCGGGGGCGAAGCAGTCCGAGCAGAGACCAGTTCGCCTGCCAGGTGTCCGCGTCGCCGACCAGGATGGCTCCGCCGTCGGCCAGTACCCGAAGCCGCCCGGCCTCCGGTCGTTCGCCCGCCGTGAGATCGACGACCTCGCCACCGAGACGGCCCGAGATCGCCGCGATGCTGCGGGTCGGTGAGCCGGCGACGACGAGGAACGAGCCACGGGGGAAGGCGGGCCCGCCCGTGGTTGCGGGGCGGGGCGGGTTTCCGTTGTCGGGCGTGGCTCCTCTTCCGTGCCGGAACGATGTCGCGGCGGCAGTGGACTCGAGTACCTGGATGCGGGTGCCGTTCCAGGTGCCACCGCCCGGTGGCAGGACCGTCTCGGCCGCCCCACCGCGCGTGCCTGCGGCACCGGACGCCGAAGCATCGGATGCCCGCAGCATCAGCCGGCAGGGAAAGTGCGCGGGCAGCCGCTGAAGCGGTCCTGACAGATCTTGCACGGCCAGGACGACGGCCAGGCCACCCGAGGGGCCGTCCCGGAGCAGTCCGACGAGCATCTCGAAGGCTGCGGCCCGATGCTCGTCGCCCCACCGGGCGTAGACGGAGTCGAAGTCGTCCAGCAGGAGGAGCCGTGCATCCGCAGAGTCGGGGTCAGCGGCGGCACGCGGGCCCGCCTCGAGCCAGGCGCGCTCGGCGGCGAGTGCATCCCAGACGAATTCGACGTCGGGCGGAGGGGCCAGGACCCGGTCTGGCCGGTGCCCGTGGGCGACAACAGCCAGGGCTGAGGTCTTGCCCGAGCGTCCGGCTCCCACAACAACGAGGTGGCCGTGCCTCGCAGGATCGTAGCGCGCAACCCGGTATCGCTGGAGTTCCGGCTCGTCGAGCAGGCCGATGGGGATGCCGGGCCTCGCGTCACCGGTCCGGCCGGCCTCTTCGGAACGCACGACCAGACCGTGCACTCCCCGGTCTCCCACTGCCAGGTCATCCGCTGCCGGGTCCGCCGCCATGAGATCCGCCCGTGCCAGATCGGCCTGGGTCACCCTGGCGGGCAGCGGGTCAAGCCAGGGGCGCCTGGCTGCCGGACCCGCCTGAGTGCGGTCAGCGATTTCCCGAAGGTCCTGCTCCGTGACGGTGGCAACCTGGGTCAAAACCGGGTCGTCGTCACCGGCGGAGATGAGGCAACGCCCCGGCAGAGTGGCCGAAAGGGCAGCGGCCGCGTCCGTTCCCAGCACGGCGAGGCTGTCCGCCGCGTTGTTCACCCGCAGGGACAGCCGCAGGCTGCAGTTGGCGAGCAGGGCATCCCGCACCACACCGTTCGGACGCTGCGTGCAGAGGATGAGGTGCACCCCGAGTGAACGACCGCGCGCGGCGATGTCGACGAAGAGGGCGTGCAACTCGGGGAACGTCGTGAGCATGGTCGCGAACTCATCGACCACGATCACCAGGCGCGGCAGCCGGCCCGGCCGGGTCCCTCGTGCCCGGAGCTCGTCGATGTCGCGCACGCCGGCGGCGCGAAGGGATCGCTCCCGATGCCGAAGCTCGGCCGCCAGGCTGGCCAGCGCCCGACCGGCCTCACGCGCGTCGAGATCGGTGATCAGTCCCACGCAGTGCGGCAGGCCGAGCAGGGGACGGAACGCCGCTCCACCCTTGAAATCGATCAGGAGAAAGGTCACCTCCTCGGGTGAGTGGACCGCGGCCATCGCCGTGACCCAGGTCACGAGGAGCTCGCTCTTGCCGCTCCCGGTGGTGCCGCCGACCACCGCGTGCGGACCGGCAGCGATCAGGTCGATGGACACCGCGCCGCGGTGTCCCACACCGATGGCACAGGCCAGACCGCCGGCGCTGCGCACTGCGGGGGCCAGGTCCGGCAGGTCGCCCGGGCCCACCGGGTCGAACGCGCCCGCCGGGCCGGCCGACCTGACCGGAATCTCCAGGTCGGCCAGTGCGACGGTCGGGGGAATCGGACGGTACGGGCTGGACAGATCCACCAGCCCGGCGGTGCGCGCTCGCTCTCGCAGCGCCGCAGCCAGGCCGGTCGCCTGGTCGAGGGTGACCAGCTCCGGGCGGAAACAGAGTCCGACGGGATGGCTGGTCGACCGGACGATTTCCGCCCGGGCCGGACCGTGCAGCCGCACGATGGTGTCGCAGTCGGTCGGGAGTTCCTCCAGGCTGCGGGCCAGGGCGATCAGCAGTCGGGCACCGGCTTCGGCGGCGGGCGTATGGTCTGCGTCGCGGACGGCGATCCGGCGATTCGGGGACCGGGCTGCGGCGTGTGGGAGAGCCGCCGCCCAGTCCCACGGATGCCGAGGTGGCATGTCGAGGCCGACGGGCCCGGGTGGCAGGGCAACGGCCAGCTGGAGGACCAGCGCCCTGGCCATCGCCTGGCCGAGGGCGGACGGCGCCACGATCCCGATGCCCCACCGAGGGTCTGCGGTGATCGGAGCGCCGGACAGCGTGGCGGCGAATGCGCGGAGGGCGGGTTCGTCGTCGCCAGCAGAGCCGCCCTCCAGCCGCAATCCGCTGGGCACCTCGCCGCTGCCCAGACTCGTCAGCACGGCTGCCTGCTCACCCGGGTTCATGCCCCAGCGCACGAAGACCACGGGATCGCCGATTATGCTGGTCGCCGACGGCGTGCGTTGCCACGCGGCCGTGACCCGGGACTCCCGCTGCCGGACCACGGCCGCCCGAAGCGTCGTGAGAGCCGCCAGGTGGGACTGCTCCGCGCTCAACCGGGCGCGGCGCACGGTGCGGCGCCCGTCGACCATGCTCCCGACGAAGATGACCGGGCTCAGAACGGCGAAGAGCAGCACGAACGCCGACCCGGTGACCATCCAGATCAGGGTCGCCAGGACCAGCGGGGCAAGGCTGGCGATCAGCGGGAACCCGGGTAGGGCTGGATCGACCGGGCGGGCGGGGAGGATGAGGGAGTCGTCGGGGTGGATCACGAGTCAAGAAGACCACGGCCGGAGCGCACTTCACTGGGCAGGTCGGGCATCCGTGCGGGACGGTCGCCGGGACGCCGGTGGGGAGGGATTGCTCTAGTTGACCATGAAGAATTGGTCGGCGATCTCGACCCGAGAACCACGCGGTACCAGGTAGCGGCGGCCGGGCTCACAGCGGATCGAGGTCGAGTCCGGCCGCCGCACGATGGTGCCATTGCCGGAGAACCGGTCGCTGACCCAGAACTCGCCCTCGTGCTGCCCGAACTCGAGGTGGCTCTTCGACACCGACATGCCCAGGTCGTTGACCTGCACCAGGGTGTCGAAGCGCTCTGTCGGTTGGGGCAGGGGGCGCCGGCCGATCAGGCCGGTTCCGTGGGTCGAGACCGTCTCTCCCGTGCTGAATTGAAGGACGAAGAGCGACGCCGGCGGCCGTTCAATGTCGGGCTGCGCCGGCGTGCGCATGGCCGGAGGGGCGACGGGCGAGACGGGAGGCGGAACGGCAGCGGGAGGCTGAACAGCCGGCGCGGAAGGAGGGGGCTCGAGGGGAGCCTGCGCGGCGGCGGGCGCGGGCTTCTGCACCCGCCCGTCGGAGCCGAGGGAAACCGAGACGACGACGGGCGGCCGCGGGATCGGCTGGATGATCGTGGTGTCGCTGGGGCGTGGGTCGGGGCGTTTGCGGGTCTTCGGCGTCGCGGTGCTCGAGCTGCCGCATTCGCCGCAGAACATGGCACCGGTCGGCAACCGGGCACCACAGATCAGGCAGTTCACGTCGCCGATCCTCCCTTGCCCCGCGTAGACCGATTACCGGTCGCCCCTTCAGCGTACCGACCGAGCGAGCGAAGCGAGACGAGCGCGGCCAGCCGGTCGCGGCGCTTCTTCCCGGCGGACAGGCCCGCGCGCAGTTCCGCCACGGACGCCCAGACGGTGTCGGCATCCGTGGTCCCCGGCCGGTCCGGCGCGAATACCGCCCGGTCGACGGCGGTGGCGAAGGCGTGCGGCCCCTGGCCGCCGACGGTCTCGGCGACCTCGTTCCGGGTTGCGCCGGGAGGAACGTCGATGCCGTAGTCGAGGACCGTGTCGGAGAATTCCCGCCACCCGCCGCGGATCCGGTCGAGAGGCGCGGGCAGGTTTCGGCGAAGCCGTCGGCGTCTGACCTTGGCGGCGATGATCAGCAGGAACGGTGCGGCGAGAACCCCCAGGCCGAGGATGGTCCAGCCGGCCACCGTGGCCGCGGCGAGAAGGAAGGCCAGGAACGGGTCGAGCGGTGTCGGCGGGTCCTCGATCGTGCTCTCCGGCGGAGTCGCGTCGCGCTGTTCGGTGACGTCGGGGATCGCCGGCGGTACGACCGACTGTGGCCGCGACACGACAATCGGTTTGTCCGGTTCTTTCGCCGGGATCTCCCGAACCGGGGGGTTCGGGTCGATCGTGACCCACTGCCCGTCGGCGGACTGCACCTCGATCCAGGCCGAGATGTCGGCACCGGTGACGGTCACCGTCCCGCCCGACGACTGGGGTGCGAAGCCGACCACGACCCGGGCCGGGAAGCCGAGCCGCCTGGCCAGGAGCGCTGCCGCGACGGAATACTGCTCGGCATCGCCGAGCATCGGCTGGTCGGTGAAGAGCTGGCTGATCCGGTCGGCACCGTGTCCGGAGCGGCTGGACGGCTCGTCGGCGCCAACGCCGTGGCTGACGTAGCCATCCGCCTTGAGCCCGTCGAGCATGGCCCGCAACTGGACTCCTGGCGGGTCCCCCGGCCGGACGTACCGGGTGAGGACCTGCTCCAGGCCGTCCGGAACCACGTCGATCGGCGGCAGGACGGCTGTTCCCGGCCGCAGTGAGGCAAGGTCCTGCGGTTCCCGTGGCAGCACGGCCACGCTCTGGAAGCGGTCCCCGGGGGTCAGTCCGGTGAGGACGGCTGCCGTGCCGCTGTTGTCGTTGTAGAAGAAGGCGTCGGTGCGGGCCACAGCCGTCGGTCCGGCGAAGGTGATCCGTTCAAGCTGCCCGGCTCCGGGAACCCAGATGCCGTCGTAGCCGTCGACGGTCACCGCGAGGCTGATCTGCTCGCCGTCGACCGCCGACTGGTCCAGCCGGTCCGGCAGACGGGTGAAGGAGCCGGAGGCACTGGTCACCGTGTCGCTCCCCACGGAGTAAACGATGCCGTCGTAGCTGTCGAGCGCCGCGAGCCGCAGGCGCGCACCGGCCGGGAGCCCCGCCACCTCGAGCAGGGCTTCGTCGACCGCCCCCGGCTGCAGATAGCCGCGGAAGGCGCTCAAGGGACTGGGGTAGCTGCGGGGATCGAAGGGCTGCTGCACCCGGGCGCGCACCACGTCCCTCGGCACCCCGGCGGGCAGGGCTATCGCCGCCACCGTGCCCGCCGCGACGGCCACGGCGATGATCAATGCGGCGCTGACCAACCGCCGGGCCGCGCCGAGGCGCCGGTCGGCGGCGGATTCGACGGTGCGACGAGACTGCTGCGCCACCAGGCGTACTACAGCCTGGCGGCGCACCCAGCGCAGCCAGAGCAGCCAGAAGAGCAGCACCACGAAGAGCCCCAGACCGGACTCGATCGGTGTGACCGCCCGCGTCGGACCGAGGGCGATTCCCACGAGGAAGAGCACCGCGGGCGCGAGCACGGCGAGCTCGCCGATCCGCGAGCGCAGCGCAATCGACAGGCCGATCACCGTGGTGAGCAGCACCAGGATGAGTGCGGGCACCAGCAGCGCCTGGTAGGAACCGACCGGGAGCACGATCGTGACGAGCTGCTTCCAGCTCAGGGCCGTGGCGGCGACGAGGTCGCGCAGCCCAGGGAGCGTGGGCAGGAATCGGTTGATCGTCTCCCCGGGGATCGCCAACTGCACGCCAGCGAGCAGGTACACCGCTATCAGCGCCAGGCCGACCAGCCAGGCCGGCCAGCGGAAGACCGCTCCGGCCGCCGCGACGAGTGTGCCCAGGGCGAAGGCGACGACGACCAGGACGACGAAGTCCGTGCTCTGGTAGACCGGCCACAGGGCCGTTGCGGCAAAGAAGACGCCCGCCATCAGGCCGATCGTGTTGCCGAGGATGAAGCCCCAGCCGGTGCGGGGCCGGCGGGCCTGCCTGGCCTCCCTGCGCTCGCTCACAGGGTGGCCGCCCTGGCCAGGCTCTGCTGAAGGTCGTCCAGGTAGCCGATGGTGAGCACGCTGAGCTCGGCGACGCGCCGCAGACTGGGAACGGTCTCGGGGTCGCAGACGACGGCGACCACCTCCACCCCTGCCGGGAAGCGATGCGCGGCCGCGCGGAGGTCGGTCAGGCTCGACGATGACCCGGTGACCAGGAAGGCGACGGAGATCCCGGCGACCTTGTCGGCCGCGGCCTTGGCCAGGTCGCTGACCGGAAGGGCAGCACCGGAGAGCTCGACCCGGCTGAGGTCGTCGAGCAGACGCGTGCGGGTGAGCGTGCTCAGGGTGTTCACCGCGGATGAGCGGCGCCGGCTGTTGCCCGCCGTCACCTCGCTGGCCACCACCGACACGGTTCTGGCATCGCGGATCGCCCTCACTCCGAGCGACCCGGCGACGCTCACGGCCATTTCGAACTGGTCGTCGGTCTCGTAGTCGGATTCGGCCAGGCTCAGGGCGACCATCAGGTGGCTGCGCCGCGACTCCTCGTATTGCCGGACCATGTAGCGGCCCGTCTTGGCCGTGCTCTTCCAATGGATGCTGCGTCGCTCGTCCCCGGGCACGTATTCGCGCAGGGCGTGGAAGGAGACGTCGCTGTTGGTCAGGTCCCTGGTGGGGTTGCCCTCGAGGTCTCGAATGAACCCCGTGCTCATGCTGGGGATGGGGATGGTGCGGGGGTGCACGAACAGGTCGACTCGTTCCGCCCAGACCTTCTCCCGCCTCAAAAGTCCGATGGGGTCACCGCGGACCGTGCGCACCGGTCCGATCGGGATCACACCGCGCCGCGTCGTCGGGACCATGAAGACATCGTCGAAGCTGCCGCCGCGGGCCAGCCCCGGCATGGCGAATTCGGCCAGGCCGGCGCCCACGGGCACCTCGACGGCCACGCCGGGCAGCCGTTGCCTGGTCGGGTTGAGCACGGACACCTCGCCGGGGGCCTGCGTGCCGACGACGACCCGGTTGACGGGCAGGGAGAGGTGAATCTCGTAGGCGTTACGCCCGATCAGGAAGCAGAACGCCGCCACTACCAGGACCAGTCCCGACCACGCGATCACGACGAGCTCGGTCCAGCCGAGGGCGTAGCCGAACAGGAACGAAGCGAACACCGCGGCCAGGATGGTCCAGCCGAGCGGGGTCACGACCGAGGAGACGAAGCTGCCCGCGGTCGCACCGATCGCCGCGACGGCTCGCCCGACTCGCACCATGCGCGCGATCGTGTCGGCGAGTCGGCCCTGCACAGCCGAGGCGTCGCCCCTGCCCGGCCGGGTCACATGTGTCGGAACGTCTCGGGCATGAATGTCCCGGGCCTGCACGTCCCGGCCTTGATCGTCTCGGGCCTGCACGTCTCGGGCCTGCACGTCCCGGGTGCGGAAGTCGCTGATCCGGCTCACACAATCGGCCTGTCGCTGGGCGGCGGGGTCTCGATCAGGATCCGCGCGATGACGCTGGACGGAGTGACGCCGTCGAACTCGGCCTCAGGGTCGAGCACCAGTCGGTGGGCCAGCACGGTCTCCGCCAGCTCCTTCACGTCGTCCGGGATGACATAGTGGCGGCCGTTGGCGGCGGCCAGGGTCTTGGCTGTGCGGATCAGGGCCAGGGCCCCACGTACGCTCACTCCCAGTCGCACCTCGGTGCTGGTGCGGGTGGCCTCGATCAGCCGGGCGACGTAGTCGTTGATGGTCGCGTCGACGAACACCGTGCGGGCGAGGGCCGCGAGTTCGACGACGGTTTCGGAGGAGACGATCGGCGGCACTACGGTCTCGTGCGCGCGCAGGCCGGCACCCTCGAGAATCCGGACGGTGGAGGAGTGGTCCGGGTAGCCGATCGACGCCTTCATGATGAACCGGTCGAGCTGGGCCTCCGGCAGCCGGTAGGTTCCGGCCTGTTCGATCGGGTTCTGGGTGGCGATCACCATGAACGGTGCCGCCACCGGGTGGGTCACGCCATCCGCGGTGATCTGTTCCTCCTCCATCACCTCGAGCAGCGCCGACTGGGTCTTCGGGCTGGCCCGGTTGATCTCATCGGCGAGAACGATGTTGGCGAAGATCGGGCCACGGTGGAACTCAAAGGCCCCGCTTCGCTGGTCGTAGATGCTGACCCCGGTGATGTCGCCGGGCAGGAGGTCTGGGGTGAACTGCACCCGGTTGCTGCTGCCCCGCACGCTCTGAGCGATGGCACGAGCGAGGGAGGTCTTGCCCGTTCCGGGAACGTCTTCCAGCAGCAGGTGACCGCCGCTGAGGAGCGCGGTGAACGACATCCGGATCACGTGGTGTTTGCCGAGCAGCACCTCCTCGACCCCGTTCACGAGTCGGTCGAAAACGTCGGCGAACTGGGTGGCCTGCTCCGCGGTCATCGTCATGGGGTGGTCACTTTCGTTCGGTGCATGGGGATCTGGCTCATTCGTCGTAGGAAAAACTGTGGCCGTTGACCGTGACGGTCAGCCGCACCGTTCCAGCCGGCTGGGGCGACGGCAGGATGCAGGTGGTCGCGTGGCCGGTCACCGGGGTCACCGACGGGTCACCCGGTACGAGGCATTCGTAGCTGGCCGGGAGTCCCTTGTTGCTGGGGCCGTTCGTCCAGGAGAAGACGCCGGTCTCCGGAGTGTAAACCAGTCCATCCACGGTGAAGCTCAGCGACGGCTCGGGAGTCGCCGGGTAGGTGCCCGACCAGGTGCCGCAAGAGCCCCAGGCGGTGCAGGCCTGAACCTGGAAGCGGACGACCTGGCCGAAGCTGAAGCCCAGGGGCGCCCGTGGCCATTGAGTGGTCGGGAACGTGACATCGGTCCACGGCATGGGGTTGCCCGCCCCGTCGACGCCGCGAACGTTGTAGTGGTCCACGCCGGCGCTGGGGCTGATCTGGTCGATGCGGAGGTCCCAGGAATCACCGGTCATGGCCATCGGGCTGGTCACGGAGCCGATGTCGCCGGGCGCCGGGCGCACGAGCACGCTCGCAACGGCGGTCGGAGCGCATCCCGCCCGGTTGTAGCCCCAGACGACGAAGAAGTAGCGCCCGTTGTCGGCCAGCAGCTTGTCGAAGACGACGGAGGTGGTGCCGCCGTCGACGGTCTTCTGCTCGGCGACGAGACCGCCCTTGACGGGCGCCTCGAGGGTGCCGGGCGCCGGACTGCTCACCGAGCATGCCTGGGCGCCGGTGGGCAGCTGGTCGGCGCTGACGCGTTGCACGAAGTACCCGGCGATGGCGTCGCCGCGACCATCGAAGGGATCCCAGCTCACGGTGACCGAACCGCTCGCATCCACGGCATTCGCGGTGATCGCGCCGGCGCGGGCGGCACCGAACGGCCGTCCGCTCGCGGTCGAGGAGTTCCAGGTCGACAGCGCTGGGTAGGCGTCGTTCCGCGCGCTGACGGTGAACGGGACATCCGTGCCGTTGGCCAGACCGGCGACGTCGATCGAGCAGGTCGTGGCGGTGCAGGAGCTTCCGGATGCGCTCACCTCACCCTGCGCGACGCCACCGACCGTCACGACGTAGCCCCGCATGGCCGTGCCGCCTCCGGTCGGCGCGACGGCCTTCCAGCTCAGGCGCAACCCCGAGTCCAGGGGGGCGGCTGCCAGGCCTGTCGGGGCAGGGGGGACGACGTCGGACCAGACGGGGGCCGCGAGGACGGTCGCCGGGGAGAGCCCGATGCCGTTGCGGGCGGCCACGGAGACCCGCACCGCGTTTCCCTGGCCGTTGCCGGGGGTCGCCAGGTCGCAGGCGGTGGCCTGGCAGGCGCCACTGCCGACCACTGCGCCCGTCGCGACGCTGATCAGGGAGATCTCATAGCCGGTGACGGCGGAGTTGTTCGAGGACCCGGCGTTGAACGCGACCGAGACCCGACGGTCCGCGAAAGCGGTCACCCGCAGGCTGGACACCGGGTCCGGCTTGTCCTGTACCGAGATTCGCACGGAGCCCCAGGCGTACCGGGCCGGGTCGCCGGTGGCGTCCGCCACCTGGTATTGCAGGTTCGTGTCGGTCGGCGCGGCGTTGGCGGCTACCGTGACGGTCAGCCGGCTGTTGTCGGCGCTGGGCGTGATCCTCACGCCCGCGGGAACGCCGGCGCCGTCCGCGCCGCGCACCGCGAGGACGCGAAGCGGCACCGCCGGGAACGGGTTCGTGGCGCCGTCGTTCTTGAGCACGTCGACGACGGTGCTCTCGCCGCGCAGTGCGATCACGGCATCGGCGGCCGGAATCGCCACCGGGCGGGTCGAGGCGACGACACTCATCTCGATCCGGCCGGCCTTTCCGGCGTTGATGCCGTCCCGAACACCGATCGTGATCGCGCCGCTGCCACCCTTGGGCGTCGACTCCGCAGCGTGCAGGGTGAGCTGCTGGCCGTCGAGAGTGTAGCTGAATCCGACGGGTCGAGGCTCGAGCACGGTGTAGGTCAGCTCGCCCCGGTCCTTTGGGTACGGGTATGAGGTGAGCTTGGTCAGGTCGATGACCTTCGTCTGGTCCGGCTCGAAATCGAGCACGGCCCCCGCGAAGTCGGGCGGCTGGTTCTCGCGCGGGGTGACCTCGATCGGCAGCACAATCGTCGCGGTGCGACCGTCGGGATCTCTGGCGCGCGCGCCGTCCGTCACCTCGAAGGAGATCGACGCCGGCCCATAGTATTTGTCACTGCTGGTGAAGACCAGACGGCTGTCTGAGGCAACCAGGTCGGCGCCGTCCGACCGGGTCGCCTGCACCAGGCTCCGGTCGTTGAGCCGCACACTGCGCCCGCCGACCGCGACGACGTAGTCGTTGATATCGATCGAGAGGGTTGACTCGCTCCGCACCGTGAGGGGAGGCATGCCCTTGCGTAGCTGCGGCAGGGCGTCATTCGAGCCGGGGACCCAGATGAAGGCGTAGGAGAGAATGCTCGGGTCGTCGGGGTTGGCGACCTCGAACGGGATGATCTGGCTGGTTTCCCCCACCGTGACCTTCACGAGGGCGTTGCCCGTCACCTCGGCGACGCTCGAGAAACCGGCCGGCACGCTCAGGCGCAGGCTGCGGGCCGGTCCATCGGCGAAGAACACGTTGGCCAGCACGTCGACGTTGATCGTGCGACGGTCGAGAACGTCGGTGAGGGTCAGATGGGTGTCGTTGGCGTCGGGCCGGGAGCGCGGGGCATCCGCGCGCACGACGACGGTGAGGAAGGTCGAGCTCGAACCGCCGCGGGCGTTCTGGATTTCGTAGATGAACCCGTACCGGCCCTCGTTCGTCGGCGCCTGCACAGTGATGACATCGTCGGTGATGACGGCCTTGCCCTGCGACGCCCCGGTGCCAGTGGGTTCGACGGCGGTGATGGTCAGCGCTCCGCCGTCGGGGTCGGAATCGTTGCCGAGCACCCGTACGGCGACCGCACTGCCGGGGCGCACCGTCACCTCGTCCGGTGCGGCGACCGGGTTGCGGGCGCCGTCGAGCCGCGGGCTGATTCCCACCCGAACGGTGCCGACCGCGCGGGCACCCAGCGCGTCGACGACCGAGTAGGTGAAGGTATCGGTGCCGGCCGAGTAGTCCCCGGCGGTGTAGTCGATCGAATCGGAACTGCTGATGGTGACCGACCCCTTGTTCGGATTGGTCTCCTGACCGACGAGCTGCACGGAGTCACCGTCGGAGTCGATACCGGACAGCGGGATGGGAATGTGCACGGTCGCGCCGGCCAGAACCCGGGCCGTGACGGTCTTCGGCACGGGCGGGTTGTTCGAGTTCGGATCCGCTTCCCGCACCGAGATGCGTACCTCGGCGTTGGCGTATTGGCCGTCGGGCGCGTTCACCCGGTAGACGGCGGTGAAGTTGCCCGTTGTGGTCGGGGCCAGGTAGCGCAGCACGGAGCCGGAGGCGAAGAGCAGTCCAGCCCCCGCGGGCAGGGGCGTGGCGAGGGTGGGGTCGAGCGTGAGGGCATCGCCGTCGGGGTGTTCGTCGTTCGCCAGCACGGGCACGTCGATGGCATCGCCGACGCGCACCGAGACGGTGTCCGGAACGGCGAGCGGGGCCTGCTTCCGGGCCGGGGGCGGAATCTCGATCACCGTCACTGTGCCCGCGGCCTCGGCCAGGCCGTTGCTGATCCGGTAGCCGAATACGGCGGACCCGCCGTCGAGCGGCTTGGTCAGGGTGACCCGGAGGATCCGCTGGTCGAGGATCTCGATCCGCATCCCGCTTTCGTCCGGGACGTCCATCGTCCCTGTGACAAGGAGCACGCCGCCGGCCGGGTCGATGTCGGTGGCGAGGACATCGATGACCGTGGCCTTCTGGCCCCGCACGAAGGCGGTGTGCGGCACGGTGATGGGAGTGCTGTTCGCGTCGGGCGGGGCCGACACATCGACCCGGATGCGCCCGGTCGCCGTGAGCGCGCCATCCGTGACCGCGTAGTCGATCTCATGCACCCCGACCACCTTGCTCGCGAATCGGAAGCTGCCGCCGTCGAAGTCGGCGGTGATCGTCACGTCCGGTTTCGCGGGCACGCTGCTCAGGCGCAGCGGCGCCGACCCGCCGCGCACGTGGTCGAGCGGTGACACCGTCACCTCTGCTCCGGCCGTGGCCAGGACGACGAAGGCCTCGGCGACGATCGGCACGGCCCCGGGCGGGCGCACCGCGACTGCGAGAGTGCCGGCACCTTCCATTCGACCGTCCGATACCACTAGACCGATGGTCTTCGCCTCGGTCCCCGTGCCGCTGCCCGCCTCGGTGAACACGACGGCGCCGGCCGGGGTGGAGCTGATCTGGTCCGGCGCGACGGCCGTGGCCGCGGACAGGTAGATCGGGTCGCCGTCGGGGTCGACCCAGTCGCCGAGCACCTGACTGGTCACCCGCCCGCCCGCCCGCACGGTCGTGTGGGTGCTCCGCTCCTGCACCGGTGCGGAGTTCTCGTCCTCGGAACGGACGGTGACGGTGACCGTGGCGGTGGCCTTGCCCCCGCGACCGTCGTTGATGGTGTAACCGAAACTGAGCGTGCCCGACGCGTCCGGTTCCAGCGTCAGCTGCACCTGCTGGGTGTTGCCGACCAGGTCCAGTCTCCCGGACTCGACCGGCAGGGAGGTGAGGGAATCGATCACCAGCACGTCGCCGTTCGGGTCGAAGTCGTTCAGGAGCACCGGCAGGGTCACGGTGCGGCCGGGTCGTGCGCCGAAGGCATCGTCGACGGCGATCGGCGGTACCTGGGCCTTCTCGTACTCGGGCGGCGTGTCGTCATTGTTCTCGACCACCCGCTGCTGGTTCTGATTGGTCTCGATCAGCTCTGACCAGTTGTCGATCAGCTCGTTGCCGCGTTGCACCGCCCAGGCCGCTCCGTTGTGGGCGTCGTTGAGCACCATCCCGGTGCCGTTTTGCCGGAAGGCCAGCCGGGCGTCGCCGGCCAGGCCGGTGAGGGTGTCGGTTCGACCGCCGGCCGGGTCACCGGCGCAGTCCCGCCAGATCGAACCGTCGCCCCAGGCCGCGTAGGAGCACCGATCATCCGAGGCCGGGGCGACGGGCGCACCGGCCCGCCCGGAGACCACGGTCGATGTGGTCCCCCCGGCGAGATCGACGGCCTCGAGGCCCCCGCGGTGCGCGATGAGCACCTGGTCCCCGCGCACGCTCGGCTCCTGCAGCAGTATTCCGTCGCCGGTGGGAATGTTCCCCGAGAGATCGACATCGACATCGGCCAGGAAGAGATGCCGGGTCGAGGCGTTGAACAGCGCCCATTGGCCGGCGACGGTCGTCAACTGGTAGCTGTCCTCCTGGCGCCCTCCGGCGACGGTAACCGTGGACAGGACCGCATCCGAGCCGTGCGGGTCGAGACGGGACAGTGATCCGGTCGCCGGGGTGAAGGCATAGGTGACCCCGCTGGTGTCCATGGTCACCAGGGAACCGGCACCCAGCGACAGGGCGGGCTCGGCCATGCTGTCGAAGGTGGAGAGCCGGTCCGCCGCGACGTTCCAGATGTCGCCGTTGGAAACGATGACTGCCCGGTCACCGGCGAGGTGGATCTCCGGCTCCTTGGGCGGCAGGGCGACGCTCTCCGCAACCTTCGCCGTGGCCGGATCGAGGATGTCGACGGAGTTGTTGCCGCGGTCGAGAACCAGGACCGTCGCCCCCTGCTGCACGACGTCGAGTCGGGCGCTTCCCGCCTCGACGACGGTGTTGAGTTCGAACACGGCCGTGTTCGCCCGGCCGACCACCTGACGGGACTCGTTGGTCACCCAGACGGCAGCGTCACCGAGGTCGAGACGCTGGGCGGTGTATCCACCAGACACGATCGCCACGGTGGCGATGACCGCCACGACGACCGTGCCGCTCAGCGTCGTCACGAACAGCGACCGATGGGCGGCAAGCCACCGGCGAATCATGGGGCGTCACCAGCGGTGTCGACGCACTTCTCCCCGCTGGATGTTCCGACCTTGCCGTCTCGATTCACGGTCACCGTGACGCAGACTCGAGGCTCCCCCTTGGGGTCGACGCTGAACTCGGTGCCGCGTTGGATGCTGCTTTCCCCGGTTCGCAAAGCCACGATGTAGCTGTCGCCGTCGCGCACGCCCGGGTCGGACCAGCTAAAAGCCACGGTGCCCTGCCGGTATTCGCCGGATACGTCACTCACGGTGGGAATTCCGGAGCCGACCTGGCGCACGAGGAATGTCGCCGCGGTGACGGCCAGCCCGACGATGATCACGGACGCCGCGACGAGCGCCCAGACGGTGAGGGTGCGCCGACCGGGCCGGTGCGCGCGGGTAACGGACTCGCCGCCGGTCAGGCCGGGAGGCCGGGTTCCGGAGCGCGACGCGCCCTTTGTCGGCTGGGGCTTGCGGCGCCGGCGGCCACCGTAGGCGTCGACCGAGTTGAGGCCCGTGATCCGGGTCTTGTCGCTCTGGTCGGCGACGGTGTCGGTCGCCCAACCGTCCATCACGACCTCCAGGGAGGTCTGGGCCAGGCCGAGTTCCGCCTCGACCGATTGCAGTTCCCGGATGAGTTCGAGCACGCTGCGCTGGCGCAGTTCAGGGCGCCTGGACATACTCTTGGCGAGGATGAGTTCGAGCCGGGCCGGGACATCCCTGCGGTCAAGGGTCGGCAGCCGGGCCTTGTTGATCCGGGCGATGATCTGGGCCGAGCTGTTTTCCTCACCGGGCAGCTCGAACGGCGACCGTCCGGCCAGCAGGGAGTACAGTGTCGCGCCCAGCGACCACACCTCCGAGGCGATTGACCCTGAGGTCTCCTCGATGAGCACCTCGGGGGCCGACCACGGGATCGAGAGGCCGACGGCCTCGGAGCTCTCCACCTCGCCGAGGGTGGCCGCGATCCCGAAGTCCGAGAGCACCGGATGCCCGTAGGCCGTGACGAGGATGTTCGACGGCTTCAGGTCACGGTGCAGCACGCCGTTCTGGTGGGCGGTCTCCACCGCGCTGGCGATCTTGATGCCGATCCGCAGCACCTCGGGCACGGACAGCGCCTCGACCCGGTAGCGCTGACTGAGAGTAGACGAGCAGTACTCCATCACCAGGTACGGACGGCCGTCGGCGGAGACGCTGGCCTGGAACACGGTCAGGATCGATGGGTGCGAGCTGAGCTGGGCCATCAGGTTGGCCTCGGCCTGAAAGAGCTGGCGGACGTGGTCGTTCACGATTTCGGCCAGGAGCACCTTGACGGCGACCTGCCGTCGGGGCATGTTCTGCTCGTAAAGGAATACGTCGGCGAAGCCGCCCGACCCGAGCACCCTGAGGTAGGAGAACCCCGGCAGATTCGGGGGCGTCGACGGCAATCGTCGTGCCATGGTTCGCCTCCCCGTCTATCGGTGCGTATCGAGCGTGCGGTGAACGCACGTCGAACGGGTAAAACGACGAGCGCGTCTGGTAAGTCTAAGCAACGACTCAGGCGCTTCGCGGCAGCGACTACCCCAACTTCGGGGGGATTACTCGGGCGCGACGTCGCCGATATCGACGACGTCGACGACATCGAGCACGATGACCGTGACGTTGTCACGCCCGCCGTTCTCGAGGGCGGCGTCGACGAGCGCCTTCGCAGCATCGGCCGAGCGGGGGTTGGAGATCAGAAAGTGGCGGATTCCGTAGGCCGTGAGTTCCTTGGTGAGCCCGTCGGAACAGATCAACAGGCGCATGCCCGGCTGGATGGGGAGAACCCGGTAGTCGGGTACCGGCGGTTCATGGAAACCGACCGCGCGGGTGATGATGTTGCCGTGAGGGTGCACGTCGGCCTCGTCGCGGGTGATGCGCCCCGCGTCGACGAGTTCCTGCACGACGGAGTGGTCGGTTGTGACCTGCTCGAGCACGCCGGAGGTGAGCTGGTAGACGCGGGAATCGCCGATGTTGAAGACGACCCACTGCGGCACTCCGGAGACGACCGCGACCGTGGCTCCGGTGACCGTCGTTCCGGTTCCGAGGTCCGTGACGCCCTTGCCTGAGGCCATGTCCTCGACCGCGAGGCTGAGGGCCGTGTTGATCGCCTCAGGGTCGAGATGGTCACGGCCGGCGTATTCGGACAGCCGGGTGACCACGGCCGCGCTGGCGACGTCGCCGGCCGAGTGGCCGCCCATGCCGTCGGCGACCGCGAAGATCGGCGGCTCGGAGAGCAGGCTGTCCTCGTTGACCTCGCGCCGGTGCCCGGTGTCGGTCAGCGCCGCCCAGGCCAGGGTGACGCTCTTCTGCACGGAGGGAAGCTCGAGCGTGAAGCCGGTTGAGCCTTGACCAATCTGGGTCACGATTGTGCCTTCCAAAATTGGCGCATGGGTGCCGAGTCGACTAGATGCCGCTCGCAGGGAGGATCTCGATGATATTACCGTCCCCGATGTCCAGTCTCGTACCGACCAGCACCGTCTGCGACTGTCCTGACCCCAATCGTTGTGAACGCCGCCGGGGCGGGGTGACAACCGTGCCATTCGTGGAGCCGAGGTCGGTGGCCACCACGGAGTCGCCGACCTGCCGGATATCGAGGTGGGTTCCGGAGATGGCGGAGGTCGGCGAGGCTAGCTCGACCAGGCGCGGGAGCGGGTTCTCGGGGACCCGGGCGTGGCGAGGATGGCGCCCCAGCCGGCAGGCTGTGTCGAGACGCAGCTCAGTGCCATCGGGCAGCCGGATGCCGTAGCGCGGGGAGGCGGGAACGTCCGTCCGGCCCGGGTCGACCGCGGAATCGTGCGCGGTGGGCGCGACCACCGGTCGCCGCCGCCGGCGACCGTCCGACGTGGCGATGACGGTGTCCTCCTGCGCGCGCGGCACGCGAAGCACCGTGTCCGCGTCAACGGCGGGAGGTCGCGGCGCCCGGATAATGGTGGCCTCCATGCTCTCCGGCCGGTCCACGAACGTCCAGAACAGTCGGCTCGCCGTGACAGTGCCGCCCGGGAAGGGCCGCCCGGAATCGAGCAGGCCCGCGGGCACGACGGCACGCCCCGGACTGCCGATCACGAGCCCCGTCACCGATCGGAAATCGGAGAGCAGCCAGGGGCGGATGTCCCCGGCCGAGAAGCGTCGCGACCCACCGACCGAGAACACGTCGACGCTGATCTCGCCCCGAAGGATCACCGAGACCGGCACGCCGTCGTCGTCCGTGGCCGGGCGCTGCACGATGACGGCGAAGCTCTCGACCGCCCGGTCGCCGCCGAGCGGCAGGAGTGCCACCACGACCTCGGCCTCGACCGTCGCATTCTCGGCGAGGGCGCCCAACGCCGACACCACCTCGGCCGGCGCACTCGTCGGAATCGCGGCCAGGAACGAACGTCCGACCACGAAAGTCCACTCGGGTGCTTCCCCGGGTGCCAGCAGATAGCCAACACGTGCCATGGCCGGCCTTCCGCTTGTGTCCGATGTGACCACTCCATTATCCGGCGTCCGCTCCGGCGGCGTCCATCCGCCCGGGCGCACGGCCACGTTAAAGTGCTGGTAAATCGGGAGTCAACCTTGGATTCCGCAGTTTTCCACCCGTTTGGCTACGGAATCCCTTGCCGAAGTGCATTCTCACTGGCATAATCGCTGAATGAGCGGAAACGGACGCGGCACGGCAGGGAAGCCGGCCCAGCTGGACGAGGTCTCCAAAAAGATCATCGAACAGCTACAGGTCGACGGACGACGCTCGTATGCCGAAATCGGCAAGGCGGTCGGACTGAGCGAAGCCGCGGTGCGCCAGCGGGTACAGAAACTGACCGAGGCCGGCGTCATGCAGGTGGTCGCGGTGACCGACCCGATGCAGCTCGGCTTCTACCGCCAGGCAATGATCGGCATCCGTGCCAGTGGTGACGCCCGCATCCTGGCCGACCAGTTGGCGGCCATCCCGGCCGTCGACTATGTCGTACTCACGGCCGGCTCCTTCGATGTGCTCGTCGAAGTGGTCTGTGAAGACGACGACGAACTCATCGCCCTGCTCAACTCGCAGATCCGCAGTCTGGAGGGCGTCAATTCCACCGAGACATTCGTCTATCTCAAGCTCCATAAGCAGCTCTACAACTGGGGAACACGATAAAAAATGACACTTACAGCGCCTGACACCACCGAAGCAACACCCACCGTATACACCGATGCCGAGAACGCGGCGATGCAGCAGAAGGCCAAGGACCACCTGTGGATGCATTTCTCCCGCCAGTCGGTCCTTGAGTCCGGCGCCGGGGTGCCGATCATCACCAAGGGCCTCGGTCACCACATCTGGGACTCCCGCGGCAAGAAGTACATTGACGGACTCAGCGGCCTCTTCACCGTCAACGTCGGCCACGGCCGGAAGCGCCTCGCCGAGGTGGCGGCAAAGCAGGCGGAGGAGCTCGCCTTCTTCCCGATCTGGTCCTACGCCCACCCGAACGCGATCGAACTGGCTGATCGGCTGGCGTCCTACGCCCCCGGTGACCTCAACCGCGTCTTCTATTCCACAGGCGGCGGTGAAGCCGTCGAGACCGCCTTCAAGCTGGCCAAGTACTACTGGAAGCTGCAGGGCCGGCCGACCAAGCACAAGGTCATCTCCCGCAATGTCGCGTACCACGGCACGCCCCAGGGCGCCCTGGCGATCACCGGCATCCCGGCCATGAAGGAAATGTTCGAACCGGTCACCCCCGGAGGATTCCGGGTGCCGAACACCAACTTCTACCGCGCAGACGAGATGGGCTCCGGCTTCGGCGACGACGTGGAGAAGTTCGGGCTCTGGGCCGCGAACCGGATCGAAGAGATGATCCAGTTCGAGGGGCCGGAAACCGTGGCCGCCGTGTTCCTGGAGCCGGTGCAGAACTCCGGCGGATGCTTCCCCCCTCCCCCCGGCTACTTCAAGCGGGTTCGCGAGATCTGCGACCAGTACGACGTGCTCCTGGTCGCCGACGAGGTCATCACGGCCTTCGGCCGGATCGGCAACATGTTCGCCTCCACCACCTTCGGGATCGAGCCGGACATGATCACCTGCGCGAAGGGCATGACCAGTGGATACTCGCCGATCGGCGCCACCATTGTGAGCGACCGCATCTACGAGCCGTTCAAGCACGGGGACACCACGTTCTACCACGGCTACACCTTCGGTGGCCACCCGGTCTCCTCGGCCGTCGCCCTGGCGAACCTCGACATTTTCGAGGAGGAAAAGCTCAACGAGCACGTTCAGGAGAACTCGCCGCTGTTCCGCGCCGAGCTGGAGAAGCTGCTCGATCTGCCGATCGTCGGCGATGTTCGCGGCGAGGGCTACTTCTTCGGCATCGAGCTGGTCAAGGACAAGGCGACCAAGGAGACCTTCAGCGACGAGGAGTCGGAACGGCTGCTGCGCGGTTACCTGTCCAAGGCGCTGTACGAGGCCGGCCTGTACTGCCGGGCGGACGACCGGGGCGACCCCGTTGTGCAGCTCGCTCCCCCGCTCACCATCGGCCCGACCGAGTTCCGTGAGATCCGTGAGATCCTGCACGGCGTGCTGTCGGAGGCGCCGAAGTACCTCTGACCCGGCCGCAGTACCTCAGGCCAGGACACAGGGCCGGTCTACTCCCGGCTCGTGCCGGACTCGGCGTTCCCCACTGACCGTTCCTCGTCGAACGGAACGGCGAATGCCCAGTCCGGCAGGTGCCCGGAGGACACCAGCGTGTCGAGCAGGCCCGCCATTGAATAGCCGGGGTCGATCGCCAGCGCCCGGTCGATGAAGATGCCGGCCACCGAACCACGACCCATCGCCCACGACAACCAGGCCAGCATACAGAACGGGGCAGGTCTCGCCCGGCGCGGCGCCAGGGCCACCACCCTCAGCAGCAACCGCACGGCCCGTTCGATCCGGTCGGGGTCGGGGCGCACGCCCGTGAGCCCCAGCATGAGATCGCTTGCGTGCTTCGCGTCGGGCTCGTCGTCACCGGTGCGTTCACGCTCGGCACGGACGATGTCGTCGATGCTCCGCCCCGTGTCGCTCTGCAGGGCCGCGTAGCGCAGGTTGAGCGCATGGGTGGCGCCGCCGATCTCCTCCCCGAACGCGAATTGCAGCATCATCTGGTCACGACAGGCCGGCCCCTGAACGAGGAAAAGCAACTCCGCGACGTCGTCGGGGTCGAGGGCGTCGGGCTCCCAGCCCAGGGTCGCCTCCGCGGTTTTCACCGGGTCGAGAACGCCACCGACCAACGCGAACAGATCCGACAGGGTCTCCTCCTTCGCACCCAGCTTCTGGAAACGGGCCAGTCGACGACCGACCTTCTCCCTGGCCGCCACGTCGACCCGAGGAAGGTCGGCGCCGCTCTGCAGGCTGGCCAGATCGCGGCGGGAGTCAGCGGGAACACCTCGGTGCACCTCCGAACCCGCAATGTCCGTCAGCGGGCGCCCCTCGGCCGGGCAGGACGAATCGAGGTAAGAGCCCCAGCCGTCGGGCGCGACGCACAGGGCGTCGCGCACCAGGAAACCGGACAGCTCGGCCCGCGCGCACACGGCCTCGGCGAAGCGTTCTCCGGGCAGCCCGGGGACCGACGCGAACGCCTGCTCCGTGTAGATCACGGGCACGACGGCATCCACCCCGGGGATCCGGCAGAGCGTGCCGATGAGGGTGGAGGCGATTCTCCGGTGGAGGGTGCGGGAGGCACCGGCCGGCGGCAGGTTGAACCGCATGGCCCCGCAGGTGCGATTGCCTCGGAAGGCGACGAGCACCATGCTGCGCTCCGGAAGGAATCCGACGAGCTGGGGCACGAGGGCGAGGAAATCGTGGGCTTCCCTGGTCTTGACGATTGTCTTGTTCATGGAGCCACCTTTATCCGCCCGGCCGTCCGACGGCACGCCGACTCCCAACCGGTGGACAACCCGACCTGCCGAGTGCCTGTGGATAAGGCTTCCGGTTGGTGTCCGGCGGCGGCCGCACCGTACGCTTGATTACAGAGATGCGGCCGGTGGGGAAGCGCACGACACCGACGGAAGCGCAGGAAACGAATGCAGGGTTCAACGATTGTTGACATCCTCCTGATCCTGCTGCTGGTCAGCTACCTCGCCTCGGGGTTCCGGAGCGGGCTGATCGGGAGCCTGAGCAGCATCGTCGGGCTGATCGCCGGCGGCATCGCCGCCTACTTCCTCGTTCCGCTCGTCGGCAGCTGGGTTCCGGCAGCCGAATGGCGCACCGTGGCCACGCTCGCGACCGCTGGGGTGCTCCTCGTCGGTGGGCTTTCCCTGGGCGGTTCGATCGGCCGGGCCCTGCGCCCGCGCGGCGCGCGCACCAAGCTCCGACTGGCCGACCGCTTGCTCGGCGGCGCCGCCGCGGTCGTCGCATCCGCGCTCGTGGTCTCGATGCTCGCCTTCAGCATCGGTGGGTTGGGTGTGCCGCTGCTCTCCCCCGCCATCGCCTCGTCCGGGGTGATCCGGTCGATCGATTCGTTGACCCCTGACCCGCTCAAGTCGTTCCTGGCCCAGTTGCGCTCGGTCGTCGTCAGTGAGGGACTCCCCCGGGTGGTCGAGGCCTTCAACGGACCTGCCCCGACGATCCCCGCCGTCGCCGCCGACAGCGACGCGCTCCTCTCGGCCAGGCAGTCCGTGATGAAAATCACCGGCACGGCCTACGCCTGCGGACAGAACCAGTCCGGCAGCGGTTTCGTCATCGCCCAGGACCGCGTGCTCACCAACGCCCACGTCGTCGCCGGCGTGACCGAGCCCATGGTGGTGACACCGGGCGGAAACGCGAGGCCGGGCCAGGTGGTCTACTTCGACCCGGTCGTGGACCTCGCGGTGATCGCGGTCACGGGGCTCACCGCCCCCGCCCTCGAGCTCGGCCCGAATCTCGCCCCCGGGAGCCGCGCGGTCAGCGACGGGTACCCCTATGGCGGGCCGTTCGAGTCCGGGCCCGCCGAGGTCGTTGCGGTCGCGCCCGCCCTCGTCGCCGATATCTACGGCAAGGAACCGGCCCAGCGCCAGATCTACACCCTCGCCGCCGACGTGCAGCACGGTGAGTCCGGTGGCCCCCTCCTGAGCGAGGCCGGCGAGGTGGCCGGGGTCATCTTCGCCAAGTCCACCGTCACGAGCAACGTCGGCTATGCGCTCGCGATGGAGGAAGTCGACCCGGTCGCCGCCCAGGCGGCTGCGCTGGCGGCCCCGGTCTCCTCCGGGGACTGCATCAGGGGCTGACCCTGACCGCGCTGCGGCGGAAGGCCGCCGGGCCCTGGTGCGAGACCGCCAATTTCAGCCGCTCGGCGTGCGTTCCCGGCAGATCGGGGAGCGCGTCCAGCGGCCACCACGCGGCCTCCGTGTTCTCCCCGTCCGCGGGAGTGGGCTCTCCGCTCACCCAACGGCAGCGGAAGACAAGGTCGAGGTACTGGGCCTGGTCCCCGTTGGCGTAGCTGAGCGGCTCACGGGCGAACACGCCGACCAGCGTGTCGACCTCCGCGACGATGCCGGCCTCTTCGAGGATCTCCCTGGCCGCGGCATCCGCCGGCTCCTCGCCGGGGTCGATGATTCCGGCGACGGACGACCAGTGGCCGGTGTCGGCGCGGCGCACGAGGAGCACCTCCGAACCCCGCACGACGACCGCGGTGATGCCGCTCAGCCACAACGGGGCGTGTCCGATGTTCTCGCGGAGGTCGAGGATGAAATCGGGAGTGGCCATGGAACGAGCCTAGCTGCGCAGGTCCCCGCCGTCCCGGTGGCAAAATGGACGGGTCCCCATTCCGGGACCAGACGAAAGGCCAGCAATGACCATCATCGCCGCCGCCGACGGTTCGGCCCTCGGTAACCCCGGTCCGGCCGGCTGGGCGTGGTACGTCAACGACTTCTGCTGGGGGGCCGGCGGCTGGGAACACGCCACCAACAACCAGGGCGAGCTCAAGGCGGTGCTGGAGTTGTTCCGCGCCACTGCGCACCTGGAGGACGATCTGCTCGTGCTCTGCGACAGCCAGTACGTGATCAACTCGGTGACGAAGTGGATGCGCGGCTGGAAGGCCAAGGGCTGGCGCAAGGCCGACGGGAAGCCCGTGATGAACCTCGAGCTGCTCCAGGAAATCGACGCAGCGCTGGTCGGCCGCCGCTACCGGTTCGAATGGGTCAAGGGGCACGCGAACCATCCGCTGAATGAGGCCGCAGACGCCCGCGCCCGCGCCGTGTCCGAGGCCTTCGCGCGCAAGGTCCCGTTCAAGCCGGGGCCGGGCTGGGTGCGAACCGGCGATCTGGTGCCCGCACCGGAGAACTCGTCCGCCTTGGTGCGAGAGAAGCCCGCACGCAGGAAACAGGCGTCGCTGCCCGCCGCACCACCGGCGTCGAAGCCGGTGGGCGGCCCGGCTCACCCCGAGCTGTTCTCGTTCGAGTCCTCGACGGAGCCCGCGGATGCCGCATCCGGCCGCACGATCTCGTTGACCCTGTCCGTGGACGAGAACGCCCGCCTGTCCGAACGAGCCGACCGTCTCGGGGTCACCTCGGAGGATCTGCTGCGCGGCCTGATCTAGGCTCGGGCGGGCACGGGCACCTTCTCCGCGGCGAGCCTGGCGGCCGCCTTCTTCGCCGAGTTCTTCGGCGGCAGCAGGGTGCTCGCCTCGTCGAGCGACATGCCGTTGGTCTCCGGGATCTTGGTCAGGACGAAGACGAAGGACAGCGCCGCGAACAGGGCGTACATCCCGTAGGTCAACGGCAAGGACAGCCCCGCGAGCGGCGGGAAGGTCACGGTGATCAGGAAGTTGGCGACCCATTGTGCGGCGGCGGCGATGCCGAGGGCCTTCACGCGGATGGTGTTCGGGAACATCTCACCGAGCAGGACCCAGACGACCGGACCCCAGGACGCGCCGAAGAAGATCACGAAGACATTGGCCGCGACCAGGGCGATCGGCCCCCAGGAGCCGGGCAGGCCGATCTCGCCGTTCACGGTGACGGACTGGCTGAACGCGATCGCCATGGTGGTCAGCGAGAGGGTCATTCCGATGGAACCCGTCATCAGGATCGGCCGTCGGCCCACCCGGTCGATCAGCGCGATGGCCACGAAGGTGACCAGGATGTTGGTCAGGCCGGTGAACACGGAGATTGTCAGCGAGCTGGATTCCTCGAACCCGACCGCCTTCCACAGGGTGGTCGAGTAGAAGAAGATCACGTTGATGCCGACGAACTGCTGGAAGACCGAGAGGAGGATGCCGACCCAGACGATGGGCCTCAGTCCGAAGGACTTGCCGCGAAGCGACCCGGAGTGCTGGGCCCGGCGGTCGTCCTCGATCGACGCGCGCATGTCCCGGATCTCCCGGTCGACGTCGCCGTCGGGCCAGATCCGCGTGAAGACGGCCCGCGCCTCGGCCTCACGGTCCTTGAGCACGAGGAAGCGCGGCGATTCCGGCAGGATTTTGGCGATCACGTAGTAGACGGCGGCGGGAACGGCGCAGGCCAGGAACATCCAGCGCCAGGCCTCGATCCCGAACAGGGAGGCTTCGCTCGCGCCGCCGGCGGTGTTCGCGAAGAGGGCGTCAGACAGGAGCGCCGAGAAGATGCCGATGGTGATGGCGAGCTGCTGGAGCGAACCGAGCCTGCCGCGCATCGCGCGTGGCGAGATCTCCGCGATGTAGGCCGGCGCCACGACGGAGGCGAGGCCGATTCCGAGGCCGCCGACGATGCGCCAGAGCACCAGGTCGTAGACGCTGAACGCAAAGGCGGAACCGATCGAGCTAACGAAGAACATAATGGACCCGAGGAGCATGACCGGGATCCGGCCGTAGCGGTCGCCGACCCGACCGCCCAAGTAGGCACCGGCTGCGGCACCCAGCAGAGCACTCGCCACGGCCAACCCTGTGAGGGTCGCCGTCAACGCATACTCGTCCTGGATGGCGCCGACGGCACCGTTTATCACCGACGAATCAAACCCGAAGAGGAATCCTCCGAAGGCCCCGGCGACCGCAAGTGCGATCACTTTCCCATTTGTCGTTGGTTTATTCACATGGATCATCTTCAATACCCGGTTTCTGTAAGTAACTTCACAAACCTACGTGAACGGAAGACCCCCTGATCGGGGCGTAGAATACCGGAAGGTGAGCAATTAATGGAATGCCCAGTTCGGGTGACAGTGGATCGTGCTATTCATAACGCATGACGCGATTTCTCGGGGTAGACCTGGCCTGGGCCGAAGGCACCGCTGCCCGGCCGGCGAACGAATCCGGTCTTGCCTGCATCGACGAGAACGGTCGGGTGCTCGAAGCGGGCTGGGCCAGGGGCACGGCGGCCGTGCTGGCCTGGATCGACGCGATGTGGGAGCCGGGAGCCGTGCTCGCGGTCGACGCCCCCCTGGTGGTCAACAATCCCACCGGGATGCGACTCTGCGAGCGCGAGACCGGCCGCCGGTACGGCAGCTGGTACGTCTCCGCGAACGCCTCGAACCTCACGCGCCCATGGCAGGGCGGGGTATCGATTCGCCGCCGGCTCGAGGCATCCGGGTGGACCTACACTGACGGACTGTCCCCGATCGATCCGACCGCAGCCAGCTTCTTCGAGTGCTACCCGTACACAACGCTGGTCGGCGCCGAAGAGTTCGGCTACGACGACAAACGGCCGCGGTACAAGCGCATGGGAGTGTCCCTTCCGCCGGACCAGCGCCGGGCGGCCCGGGCGGTCGTCTGCGACGACCTCATTCAGCGACTGTGGGGTCTCACGGCCGCGGCGCCCCCGCTCGACCTGTCGTCGCACCCGGTGACCGACGATCTGGTCACGACCCACTCACCGCTGCTCGACCGGGACTACAAGCACCGGGAAGACCTCATCGACGCACTCGTGAGCGCCTGGACCGCGTCGTTCTGGTGGCACCACGGCCTGGAGCGCAGCCAGGTTCTCGGTGCCGACGACCCGGCCTCCCCCGACGGGCACCGGGCGACGATCATCGCGCCGGCAAGGCCGGAACAGCGCCGCGAACGGGTGCGCTGACGGGTGCGCTGACGGGTGCGCCAGCTCGTGGGCGTCAGCGAATGGGAAGCCAACGCGCCTTGACTCGTTCGGTGACCCGCCACGACAGCGGTTCGGCGACGCCGTGCGTGGCGTCGAGCACGGCCCGGCCGATCCGGAGCGCGGCGGCGGGGTCGTCGGCGCTGAATCGCACCGTGGCCCTGGCCGAGCCGGCGACGACGGCGAGGTCGGAGGCCTCGACCGTGGTCAATTCGGCGGCGGCGGCGGCCGCGGTGGGCAGCACCGTATCCGGGCTGACGCCGGGCCGGAGCGCCCCGATGGACATTTCGATGCGGAAGGAGGGCATTCAGCCAGCGTAGGCTCAGTCGGCCCGCGGTGCCCCGGGCTACTCGGGCTACTCGGGCTGGCCGGCTGGGTCCGCGGACGGGAAGCGCACCTCGACCCTGGTTCGGTCGGCGAGCTCGTCGCCCGCCGAATCGCGAAGGGCGATGATCACAACGCTGGGCGCCGCGCCCAGCCGGTCGAGCAGCTGGACGACGTCGATCTCGGCGTAGGGGTCCTCCACGTCGAGCACCTCGGGGCGCACGCCGAAGAGCGCTTCGGCCTCGTCGATGAGGAGCACGGCTCCCCGATGTTCGGCCTGGTCGAACAGTCCGCTCAGGTTGCGCTCGGTCTCGACCATGTCGCGGCCGACGATCGAACCGAGCGGCACGGTCACGAGGGACTTGCCGAGTTCGTGCGCCACGGATGCCGCCGCATCCGCCTTCGCCGCCGCATCCGTTCCGCTGAACACGGCGATCGCGCCCGCGCCGGCGAGTTGCACGACGTCGTGCACGCTGCCGACCAGGGCGACTCGTTCGGCCGCGTCGAGGGTGAAGGATGCCATCACCCCGAAGGACAGGCGCAGCGGCTCCCGGCTGGCGAGCCAGAGCGCCGTCTGCACCTCGGTGGTCAGGGGCGACGGGGTGAGCCAGACCTGGAGGCTGTCCGCGGCGCCGACGGGCACGGTGAGCACTGGGTGGCGTTCGATGGCGGCCCGCGCGGTGCCGAAGGCCCGGTGGCTGGCGGAATCCAGGTCGCCCGCCCCGTCGGGGAAGGCGTTGACCAGGTAGTGCAATTCGGCGATGATGCGGCTCGGCCCGTGCTGGGCGCTCGCTTCCCGGTAGCTGATCAGGCTGTCGCTGTAGAGGAACAGGTTCACCGACGCCCCGGTGATGCCCGTTCGAGCCTCGCCGGGCGCCCGAGCGGTGGCCTGCAGGCCGACCGGAGGCGAAGTCAAGAGCTGCTGGAGCGCGATCGTGGTCGAGGCGATCGCCTGCCCGTAGTTTGTCAGGGACGACATGACGACTCCGTCTTCTGGCCGCGGTGAGCCCGCATCCGGTTTCACGCTACTCCGGCGAGCGGTCGAGGTCGACCCTCACCGCACTGCCCCGCCCGGTCCGTCCCCGCGCCGTCCCCACGGCAAGGCCGCGCCGGTTTCGGCAGGCCGCACCCGCGGGCGCGGGCGCGGCCTGCCGAACCGGGCGCGGTGACGGACGAGGTCTCCGGGTAGCGGAGGAATGCCGATCGAAGTAGCGTGAATCCAGGCATCCGTGCTCAGGCATCCATCACCGGATCGGGCATCCGTGCCCAGGCATCCATCAATGGAGAGGAGCCGCCCATGTTCTACCCGGACGATCTCGACCAGCTACCCGAGCTCCCCGACCCCGGTCCCCGCGACGGTCGCCACGGCGTCGACCAGGATCCCGACTATGACCCATACCCGGTGCTGCACTCCGACACCGGCGGGCTCCTGCCTCTGACCGTCTCGGCCCAGGATGCGAAGTGGCACCTGGGCGTGCTGCTGGACCGGGTCGAGGCGGGCGAGGAGATCGTGCTCACCCGGCGCGGGCGGCAGGTCGCCCGGCTGGTACCGGTCGGCGATCCGGCGCGTGCGACGCGGCGGGGATCCGCTCGGCGCAGGGCGCACGAACCCAGCTGATCCCGGGCCGGTTCGCGGGCGATGCCCAGCAAGTCCGGGTTAGCCTTTTGATCATGGGAAGGTTCGTGAACAGCTGGCGGTCACACCTCCTCTCGACCCTCTCCGGAAACGCCGACGGCCGCCCGCAGTGGGTCGACAAGATCGAACTCGGCGAGGACGCAGGCTACTTCGGTCCCGACTCCGCAGCCTGGGCCGTGCACGGCGGTATGGCGACCATGGTCGCCGGCATTCGCGCGCTGCTCATGCAGACCCTGCACCCCGGCGCGATGGCGGGCGTGCACGACTGGTCCCGCTACAAGGAAGATCCCCTCGGGCGTCTCTCCGGCACCATCCAGTGGCTCGTCACGGTCACCTTCGGGGACACCGCCCTGGCCGAACGTGAGTCCTCGCGGGTTGGCCGGTTCCACGACAAGGTCACCGGAACCTACCGCGACGCCCAGGGCATCGAACGCCCCTACTCCGCCGGGGACCCTGATCTCCTGGCCTGGGTGCACCTCGTTTTCACGGACGCCTTCCTCCAGTCACACACCATCTGGGGCGGCACGATCCCCGGCGGCGGCGACGGCTACGTCTGCGAGTGGGCCAAGGCCGGCGAGCTCGTCGGGGTGCGCAACCCTCCCTTGTCCCGCCTGGAGCTGCAGCAGCAACTCGACGCTTTTCGGGATGCCGGCACCCTTAAAAGCGACGAACGGGTCGCCGAAGCGGTGCATTTCATCCGCAACCCGCCGCTGCGACCGACGATGATGCCGTTCTACCGGATCATGTTCGCCGGCGCCGTGGCCTCGATCCCCCGCGAGTACCGCGACCTGTTGGGCGTGCGTCGTTCGATGCTCCCGGTCGTCTGGGCCACCGGCGCCGTGCTGCGCATGGTGCGGTTCCTGCTCGGTCGCTCCTCGACCTCCGAGGATGCCGCCCGCGCCCGGATCGCCCGGCTCACCGCCACCGCCGCGTAGCCCACCGCCGCGCAGCTCACCGCGCTTGGGTCACCGCCGCGGAGCACGGCCGACGCCTAGGCGGACGAGGTAGAGCGGTCCTCCATTCGGGGTTGCCCGGGCCGGTCCCGGTCCGCGTGCCGACCAGCGCGCCGTTCCCGGTCAGCTCCCCTGAGAATGACCGCGGCGGCGGCCCCGGCACCGCCGATCAGGAGCGCGGCGATCACGATGACGACCGGGTCCGGTCGCACGATCGACTGCCCGGCGAGCGCCTGGCCGGTCAGGAGCGCCAACACCCCGAGGTAGAGGCCGATCACGACCCGGAGCAGCCGGACCCGGATGCCCGGCCGCGCCACGGCGGGGATGCGGCGGGCCAGGACCTCGAGCAGCAGCGCCGCAAGCGGGATGACCTGCAGGGCGTGCATCCCGACGAAGTGGGGAATGCGCAGGTCACCGGCCACCGTGCTCCAGCCGAGCAGCGGCAGCCCCGGCCCGCCATCGGCCAGGCCCACGGTGTGGGCGCCGGCAATGCCGGTGAAGTTGTCGAGCTGGGTCGGAGTAGGGCCCGTCATCAGGAACGCGAGCCCCATGCCAACCACGGCGATCAGGGTGCCGGCCCTGATCGCGAGCGAGCGGGCCGTGTCGCCCAGATCGGACCGGCAGAGCAGCACCGCGACGAGCAGCGCCATTGCCCAGACCAGCACGATCGAGACGGCCATCACGCTCCAGAGAGCGGCGTGGAACGGGGTCTCCACGTTGAAATGGCTGGTCACTCCGGCCGCGGCGGCGCCGACGATCACAACAATCTCCACCACCAGGAACACCGCGCTGATCGTTCCGGCCCACCAGGCCAGGCGCCGACCGCGCCTCGCCAGGCCGAGCAGCCAGGAGAGCGTGAGGGAATAGATCAGGATCGATATCGCGAACTTCAGTGGCTTGGCCCAGAGCGGTGCTCCCGTGAGGCTGCGCGGGTCGACGAGGAGGCCGACCACGGCCGCCACGGTCAGCCCTGCCATGCCCAGGGCGAGCCAGAGCAACGGGCGATGCCAACTCACGACGCGGAGATCCGGCCAGGATGCTTCGCTCGGTCGACGGGACATCCTCATTCCTCGGTCGGTCCGGTGACTCGTGCGTGGTCGGGGTGTGGTGTGGGGTAGCGCAGCGCGGAGACATGTTCCTGTGCGGCCCGGCGGAGGCCGGAGAACAGGGCGTCACCGAGCACGGTGCCCACCACGACCGTCTCCGCCTTGGCCTCGCGGTCGGACAACGCGTCCACCTCGTCGAGGTCGGCTTCCGCCACCAGGAGCGCCGCGGCGGCATAGGCGGCGAACCAGCCCCGGTGGTCGACGTGCCCGATCCCGTCGAAGGTCTCGAGCACGCTGGCGGCGGCCAACCGCCCCGGGTTGTCCGCCGACACGCACCAGCCGGCCATGATCGCGTCGACCCTGGCGCGGGCTTCCGGGTCGATGCCGGCGGGGTCGAGCCGGTCGGACACCGAGCGCTGGGCGACGTCGAAGGTCTCGGACAGCGGACGTTCGGAATCGATGGCCTCGATCACCGCACGGGCCGCGGCCACGCTCAGCCCCCCGACGTCGATCAAGCCCCGCACCAGCCGGATGCGTCGCAGATGCGTCGAGTCGTACCGCGCCTGGTTGGGGCCGGTGCGTTCCCCGACCGGCAGCAGGTTCTCCCGCAGGTAGAACTTGATCGTCGCGATCGGAGTGTCGCTGACCGCACTGAGTTGAGCCATTCTCATGATCGATAGTGTAGCTATCGGATAGTTTGACTGTCTATACCCGCGGCGCCTGTTTTTCCGCCCTCACGGGTGCCCTACATGGGCGGGACGAAGAACGCCGCGATCGCCGCCGACAGGGCGATCGGGTCATTCACGTGGCACAGCTCGCGGGCCGAGTGCATCGAGAGCAGCGGGATGCCTACATCCACGGTGCGAATGCCGAGCCGGGTCGCGGTCAGCGGACCGATCGTCGAGCCGCACGGCACGGTGTTGTTCGACACGAACTCCTGGTAGTCCACCTCGGCCTGCGCGCAGGTGCGGGCCCAGAGCGCGGCGCCGGCGGCATCCGTGGCGTAGCGCTGGCTCGCGTTGATCTTGAGCAGCGGGCCTCGCCCGGCGACGGGCTGGTTCGTCGGGTCGTGCTTTTCCGGGTAGTTCGGGTGCACGGAATGGCCGGCATCGGCCGAGACGCACCAGGAGTCGGCGAAGGCGCGCAACCGCTGGCTGACGGATGCCCCGAGGCCCGCCCCGATCCGGGTGAGGATGTCGTCGAGCAGCGGACCACTCGCCCCCGACCGGGTCTCCGAACCGAGTTCCTCGTGGTCGAACGCGGCCAGCACACTGATCTGAGTGGAGTCGCCCGCCGTCAGGAGCGCGACCAGCCCGGCGTGCACCGAGGACAGGTTGTCCATCCGACCGGCGGCGAACAGGGCCAGGTCCTGGCCGAAGCGGGCCGGAGCCTGGCTGTCGACGGTGAGCAGGTCGTATCCGGCGACGTCCGCCCCGCGCAGCCCGGCCAGGCCGGCCAGGTGCTCGAGCAGGTCGGCCGAACCGGGCTCGCCGACGCCGAATACCGGGGTCAGGTGGCGCTGGCGGTCGAGGGTGAGACCGGAGTTGGCGTCCCGGTCTAGATGGATCGCCAGCTGCGGGATGCGCAGGAAGGGGCCGGTGCGCACGAGGTGCTCGGTGCCGTCGCGGGTGACGAGCCGTCCGGCGAGTTCAAGCTCACGGTCGAGCCAGGAGTTGAGCAGCGGACCGCCGTAGACCTCGACGCCGGCCTGCAGCCAGCCGTGCGCATCGATCGTGGGCTTCGGCTTGAGCTTGAAGCCAGGCGAGTCGGTGTGGGCGCCGAGGATCCGGAACGGTGTCGTCGCCCCCGCCCCTTCCGGCTGCACCCACGCGACCACGGCGCCGTCCCGAATTGTGTAGCGTCGGCCGGGCTCTGCTGGCCACTCGTCCGACTCGCTCAGCCGGGTGAAGCCACCCTCGTCGAGGCGTCTGGCCACCTCCGCCGCCGCGTGGTAGGACGACGGCGACGCGGCAATGAAGCCGGCGAAGTCGTCGATGTACGCTGTGGTCGAGGCTGCTGTGAAGGTCATTGCTCAATCCAACCACCCGCGGACGGCCCCGGCGAGCGCCAGCGAGCGAAGGGACCGGCATGGACTCGACGAAGGGCCGGACCGGCTCGGGAGACCAGTCCGTTGCGCCCAGCCCCTGGCTGCTCGTCTTCGACGGGTTCGACCCCGAGACCGAGGGTCGCCGAGAAGCGCTCTGCACACTCGGCAACGGCTACTGGGGAACGCGCGGCGCGGCCCCGGAAAGCGCGGCGGATGCCGTGCACTACCCCGGCACCTACCTCGCCGGCGTCTATAACCCGTTGCACACCGACCTCGGCGAGCACTCGCGTGACGACGAGCACATGGTCAACGCCCCGAACTGGCTGCCGCTCGAGTTCCGCCTGGCCGACACGGAGTGGTTCCGGCCCGGCAGCCCCGACGTTGTGGAGTACCGGCAGCAACTCGACCTGCGGCGCGGGGTGCTCACCCGCGTCGTGCGGGTGCGCGACCGGGACGGGCGAACGAGCCGGGTCACCACCCTGCGTTTCGTCTCCCAGGCCACTGCGCACATCGCCGTGCTCGAGACCACCTTCGAGGCCGAGGACTGGACCGGCCAGGTCACCGTGCGCTCCGGGCTGGACGGGAGGGTCGCCAACCGCAACGTCGCCGCGGATGCGCGACTGGCCGCCGTTCACCTCGTGCCGCGCACCACAGAGCAGGTCGGCCCCGAGACCGTGCTGCTGCAGATGGAGACCACCCGGTCCGGCGTTCACATCGCGATGGCCGCCCGCACCCGCGCCTTCGCGGGCACCCGGGCGGTCCACCCCGAACGCCGGTTCGAGAGCGATGCGGCCGGCTGGGTCGCCCAGGAGTTCGACCTTCGATTGGAGCCGGGGCATCCGGTGCGGGTCGAGAAGACCGTGGCCGTGAGCACATCCCGCGACCGGGCCGTCATCTCTCCTCCCGACGCCGTGGTGACCTGGCTGGAACGACTGGCCGACCCGGCCGAACTCCTGGCCTCGCACGAACGCGAGTGGCAGGGACTGTGGGACGAGTTCGGGGTGCAGCTGAAGAGCGGCGACCACCAGTCGCTGGCGCTCAACCTCAACACCTTCCACGTGCTGCAGACCCTCGCGGGCGTGGATGCCGACCTGGATGCGGGGGTGCCGGCGCGGGGGCTCAGCGGCGAGGGCTACCGCGGTCACGTGTTCTGGGACGAGACGTTCGTCTATCCGATGCTGACCCTGCGCCGGCCCGACCTGAGCCGGGCACTGCTCGGCTACCGGTATCGCCGGCTCAACGAGGCCAGGGCCGCCGCGCGCGCGGCCGGACTCGCCGGGGCGATGTTTCCGTGGCAGAGCGGCATCGACGGGCGGGAAGTGACCCCGGGCGAACTCTTCAACCCACGGTCAGGCCGCTGGCTGGCCGACCACTCGTACACGCAACGGCACGTGGGCCTCGCCATCGCGTACAGCGTCTGGAAGTACTACGAGGCCACCAACGACGCGACCTTCCTCGTGCACCAGGGCGCGGAACTCATCCTCGAGATCGCGCGCTTCTTCGCCTCCCTGGCCACCCACGACCTGGCCGCCGACCGCTACGACATCGACGGGGTGATGGGTCCGGACGAGTTCCACGACGGCCCGCCAGGCAGCCCCGGTGCGGGACTGCGCAACAACACCTACACGAATGTGATGACCGCGTGGGTGCTCGGCCGCGCGGTCGAGACCGTGGCGCTCCTGGCGGGGCGCAACTGCCGGCCGCTCTGGAACCGGCTCCGGCTGCGGCCGGAGGAGGTGGACAACTGGGAGCGCATCAGCCGACGGATGCGAGTGGTCTTCCACTCCGACGGGGTACCCAGCCAGTTCGAGGGCTACGAGGCTCTCCCGGAGTTCGATTGGGCCGGCTACCGTGAACGCTACGGCGACATCGGGCGACTCGACCTCATCCTGGAGGCCGAGGGTGACAGCCCGAACAACTATCGTCTGTCGAAGCAGGCCGACGTGCTCATGCTGCTCTACCTGTTCTCCGCCGAAGAACTGCGCGAACAACTCGAGGCGCTAGGCTACGCGCTCTCCCCCGCTGCGGTCGTGCGCACCGTGGATTTCTACGGCTCCCGGTCCACCGACGGGTCGACGCTGAGCAATGTGGTGCACTCCTGGGTGGAGGCGCGGCGGGATCGGGAACGGTCCTGGCGGTTCCTCGGCCGGGCGCTGACCAGCGATCTGGCGGACATCCAGGGCGGCACCACCCGGGAGGGCATCCACCTCGGGGCGATGGCCGGCTCGGTCGACATGGTGCTCCGCTGCTACACCGGCCTGGAGATCCGGGACAACGTGCTCTGGCTCCACCCGGTGCTCCCCGCCGAACTGGACGAGGTCGCCTTCAGCATCAACTACCGCGACCAGCCGATCCGGATCGAGATCACTCCGACCAGCCTGCGGTTGCGCCTGCGGGCCGGCGACGCCGCGCCGATCGTAGTGCGGGTGGAGGGGCGAGAAGTGCGGCTCTCCCCCGGCGAAACCCGGGACTTCCCGCTCGGCGGCTGAGGGCATCCGCAGCGGCTGCCACAGCGTTGCCCCAAGCGTCAAGGGGCGGGATCGGCTAGTCCTCGCTCGCGGACTGGACGTTGGTCTGCAGTGCGGCACGGGCGAACGCCGCCCCGCCCGGGGTGATCGTCCAGTGCGTGTAGTCCTTCGGGGTGCGCGCGAAGACACCCAACTGGTTGAGCAGCCGCCACTTGGGGGCCACCAGGGCCATGGCCACGTGGCTCGAGAGCTGCTCGCCGTCCGGGGACACCCAGCCCAGGGTCTCCAGACCGAGGGCGAGCATCTGGGTGAAGAGCTCCGCCTCGTCGAAACCACGCCGTGCGATGAGCACGAGGAGCAGATTGAGTGCGTCACTCTCGGCGGGATTGCGGCTGGCGTGGATGGTTCGCGCGAGGTGCCACCAGAGTTCCCGCGGCGCCTCGGCGAGCGCGCGGCCCCGACTGGTGAGCAGCAGCATCCCCTTGCTGACCCGGAGTAGCCCGACCGCCCGCAGGTGGGCGCGCAGCTCGGCCAGCGGGAGCAGGTTGCTCTCCCGGTTCGCACCGGCCGACCAGTCCCAATCGAGTTCGGCGGATGCGGCGACCACGACCGCGGGCGGCAGATGGCCCGCCTTGGTCAGACGGATGCCGTCGGCACCGACCCGGCGGAGGATCCACTGAACCTGCGCGAGCATCCGGGACATGGCCCGCTCGGGGAGAAGGATTGAGTCGGTGACCCGTGCCTCGGCGATCACCAGGCGGAAGCCGGCGATCGCATCCGGGTGCATGCGCGTCTCGAGTTCCTGAATCACCTTCACTCTGCGAGCCTAGCCACGCTCGGCCGGGCGGCGGCGCGACGCCCCGCGCCCGGGCCGTTCCTCCCGTAGCCTTGGCGCATGGCTAGAACCGTTTCCACCAACACCGTCGTCGACCTGGACGGGATGCTCGACTTCGTGCGCCCCCGGCACCGGATGCTCCTGGCCACCACCCGGGCCGATGGTCGCCCGCAGATCTCGCCCGTGTCCGGCGGGGTCGACCCGGCCGGACGGATCGTGATCTCCTCCTACCCGCGCAGGGCGAAGACCCGCAACGCCGAACGGGACGTGCGCGCATCCGTTCTCGTGCTCTCGGACGACTGGGACGGCGGCTGGATCCAGGTCGACGGGGACGCCGAGGTGCTGCACATGCCGGAGGCGGTCGACGGCCTGGTCGAATACTTCCGCTGTATCGCGGGCGAACACTCGGATTGGGCCGAGTACCGGGCGGCCATGGCGCTCCAGGACAAGTCGCTCATCCGGATCACGCCCACCCGGTGGAGCCCGATCGGCACCGGCGGCTTCCCGGCCGACGTGGCGGCCCGGCTCGACGCTCTCTGACCACCGGGGCGGGAGCGCCCCGAGCGGAAGCTATCGGCGCGCCGGCACCCCTGCCGACGCCGACCGGGCATCCTCGGCGAGCCAGAGCGTGCCCATGATGAAGAGCACGACGGCGGCCCCGAGGGTCATCGCGAGCCACGGCCAGAGCGCCAGGCGATCCCAGCAGACCGTTGTCACGGCGATGTAGATGATCAGGGCCACATAGCTGAGCGTTCCGCGACGTGGAGTCGAGTAGATGACCGTGATCGTGTTCGGTGAGAGAACTCGTCGGCGCGTCACGGTTTTCCTCCGCGCTGACCGGGCCGGTTCCCCGGAATCGGGGCGAACGAGGACCGTTCGGACGATGTCCGCGGCGAAAGCGTGGTCGGCGAAAGCGTGGTCGTCGGTGAAAGCGTGAACGCCGGTACAGGCGCGGTCGTCGATGCCGGCGTGGTCCCCATCCATCGCACCATCCCCCCGAATGTCGTCAGGCGGCAGCTGTTTTCAGCAGTCGATCCTGAGCTTCCTCCAACCTAAGGCGCGCACATGCGGCGCCGCCATTCCCAGTTCAGGCGCCCGCAGTGCTGGGGGCGCCACTCGTCGTGGCCCTCGCTACGGAAGCGGGCGCGCGGTGTACCGCGGGCCCGCTTCCGAAACGCGCGCCGCGACGAGGCTGGGCGGGCATGGGGCGGGCGGGCGTGGGGCACGTTGTCACCCGCGTCTGCAAGGCTGGGCGGATGACCGACACCCGCGCCGCCGCCCTTGAAATTCTGCGCGACCTGGTCGGCCGCGATGACGCCGACTTCCACGAGGGACAGTTCGAGGCGATCGAAACACTGGTCGACGCGCGCAAGCGTGCGCTCGTGGTGCAGCGCACCGGCTGGGGCAAGTCCGCCGTGTACTTCGTGGCGACCCTGCTGCTCCGACGGCAGGGCGCCGGGCCGACCATCCTGGTCTCGCCGCTGCTCGCCCTGATGCGCGACCAGGTTGCCGCCGCCGCCCGCGCCGGGGTGCGAGCGGTGTCGATCAACTCGTCGAACGCCCACGAGTGGACCGAGGTGCTGCAGAAGCTCCGAGACGACGAGGTCGACGTGCTGCTCGTCTCCCCCGAACGACTGAACAACCCCTCGTTCCGGGACGAGCAGCTACCCGCCCTGATCTCCCGGGTCGGACTGCTCGTCGTCGACGAGGCGCACTGCATCTCCGACTGGGGCCACGACTTCCGCCCCGACTACCGGCGCCTGCGCGACCTGATCGCCCAGATGCCGGTCGGCGTGCCGGTGCTGGCCACCACCGCGACCGCGAACAGCCGGGTCGTCACGGACGTCGCCGAGCAGGTCGGGGTCGGGGCGGGCGGCAGGGAGCCGGGCGCGCGGGTCTCGACAAGCTCGACCACCGGCGGCTCCGGCACCTCAGGCGACAGGGAGTCGGGCGGGCGGGTCTCGACAAGCTCGACCACCGGCGGCTCGACCACCGGCGGCTCCGGCACCGCGGGCGGCGTGGTCGCAGGCGGGCCCGAGGTCGTCACCATCCGCGGGCCGCTCGCCCGGGCCTCCCTCCGCCTGGGCGTGCTCCGACTCCCGGATTCCCGGGCCAGGCTGGCCTGGCTGCTCAGCCACCTGTCCGAGCTGCCCGGCAGCGGGATCATCTACACCCTCACCGTCTCCGCGGCCGAGGACACCGCCCGGATGCTGCGCGACGCCGGGCATCCGGTGCGGGCCTACACCGGGCAGACCGACACTGCCGAACGCGAGGAATCGGAGGGCATGCTCAAGCGCAACGAGGTCAAGGCCCTCATCGCCACGAGCGCCCTCGGGATGGGATTCGACAAGCCCGACCTCGGCTTCGTGCTGCACCTGGGCGCGCCCAGCTCCCCCGTCGCCTATTACCAGCAGGTCGGCCGTGCCGGTCGTGCCACCGAGAACGCCGATGTGCTCCTGCTGCCCGGCGTCGAGGACGAGGCGATCTGGCAGTACTTCGCCACCTCGTCGATGCCCAGCCGCCACAAGGCCGAGGCCGTGCTCGGCGCGCTGGCCGCCCACGGTGACGCGCCGCTCTCCACCCCGGCCCTCGAGTCCCGAGTCGACCTGAAACGTTCCCCGCTCGAGCTGCTGCTCAAGGTTCTCGACGTCGACGGGGCCGTGCGCCGGGTCAAGGGCGGCTGGGTCGCCACCGGTCGGCCCTGGGTCTACGACGAGGATCGGTACGAGCGCATCGCCGCGGCCCGGGTGAACGAGCAGCAGTCGATGATCGACTACGAACGCACCACCGGCTGCCGGATGGAGTTCCTCCAGCGTGCTCTCGACGATGAGACCGCCGCCGCCTGCGGCCGCTGCGACAACTGCACCACCGCCTGGTATCCGTC
>CAJDUC010000005.1_pt1 | contig 86809 bp, 82 predicted proteins | sample 7390041 | NCBI WGS metagenome assembly CAJDUC01 (sample SAMEA7055666, study PRJEB34461) | soil metagenome | biome: terrestrial ecosystem; feature: Peninsula; material: soil | place: Antarctica | collected 2016 | reverse complement strand
GGAAGGCGAGGGTGACGATGCGCCCGGGGTGGCGGTGGCGCAGCACAGCGAGTTCCCCGGCCGACGGAAGCCCCTTGACGACGGTGGACACGAACCGGGCGGAGGCCGGCTGCTGTGGGTTCGAGAAGACGTCGAACACGTCGCCGCGCTCGATTACCCGGCCCTGGTCCATCACGGCGACCTTGGTGGCCAGGGTCTGGATGACATCCATCTCATGGGTGATGACGATGATGCTGACCCCGAACTCCTTGTTGACCCGGCCGAGCAGGTCGAGCACCTCGTGCGTCGTCTCCGGGTCGAGGGCGCTGGTGGCCTCGTCGGCGAGCAGGATGCCCGGTTGGGTGGCCAGTGCCCGCGCGATGCCCACCCGCTGCTTCTGGCCGCCGGAGAGCTGGTCGGGGTAGGCGCGTGCCTTGTCGCTGAGGCCGACGAAGTCGAGCATCTCCGCGACTCGGGCGCGGCGACGGTCCTTTGGCAGCCTGGCGACCTCGAGCGGATAGCCGACGTTCGCGGCCACGGTGCGGGAACCGAGCAGGTTGAACTGCTGGAAGATCATCCCGATGCCCAGGCGCACCGGACGCAGCTCGCGCTCGGGCAGCCGGGCGATGTCCTGCCCGTTGACGAGGATCTCCCCACTGGTGGAGCGTTCCAGGGCGTTGATCAGGCGAACCAGCGTGCTCTTACCCGCACCGGAGTAGCCGATGATGCCGTAGACGTCGCCGGCGTCGACCGTCAGGCTGACCCCGTCGATCGCGATGACTTCCGTGCCGCCCCTGGTCGTGGGTTGGTAGACCTTGCTCACGTCACGGAGCTCGACGACGGGACTGGGGGCAGGCATGATGCGTCCTAACTGGCTGGTGCGGGCTGGCGCGGTTCGCGGCCGGGCACCCGGTGAACGGGCACCCGGCCGGCCGGTGCTACTTGTGGGCCGCGGTGTCCTTCTCGACCTTGGCGAGCGAGGACACGAGGTCGGCCACCGGGGTCTGAACGAGCTCGGCCGAGCCACCGGATACCGCGAGCACGCCATCCTGCACGGCCTTGGTGGTCTGGTAGATGGTGACGAGCTTCTTGTAGGTGGCGTTGTCCTTGTCTTCGGCGCGGGCGGCGAAGATGTTGACGTACGGAAGCGCAGTCGGGTCGGACGGGTCGTCCTGGGCGAGCGCGTCGCCGAAGGTGAGGCCGGCCTTCTCGACGAAGTCGTTGTTGATGACGGCGCCGGCAACGTCGGGCAGCGACGTCGCGGTCAGCGACGCCTCGAGGGCCGTGACGGTGACCTTGGATTTGGCGGTGTCGATGTCGGCGAGGGTGGAGAAGATGGTTCCGCCGTCCTTGAGCGTGACCAGCTTCGCCGACTGCAGCACGAGCAGCGCGCGGGCCAGGTTGCTGGCGTCGTTCGGAACGGCGATGGTGTCGCCCTTCTTGATCTCGCTGACCTTGTCGTACTGGGTCGAGTAGAGGCCGAGCGGGTAGATCGCGGTCGAGCCGATCGGAACGAGGTCGCTCTTACTCGCGACGTTGTAGTCGGCGAGGTAGACGATGTGCTGGAACTGGTTGAGGTCGAGTTCGCCTGCGGAGAGAGCGGGGTTCGGCTGCTCGAACACGGAGAAGTCCACGATGTCGACCTTGATGCCCTCGGCGGCGGCGGCCTTGGTGTACTCGGCCCAGTACGGGTCGCTGGCCCCGACGACCCCGATCTTCACGACCTTGTCGTCGCCGGATGCCGCGGAGCCGTCCGCGGATGCGCCGGAGCAGCCGGCGAGCAGGGCCACGAGCGGAATGACCGCGAGGGCGGAGCGAAGTTTCTTGTTCACGATGGGTTCCCCTTATTGCTGTGTTCGACGTAGTGGCGGCCGCGGCAATTCGGGCACAGGGAAACCACGTCGATCGAGGTGGGGAGTCTGTGCCGCTGCATTGCGAGGCACAGTTCAAGGCTATCGACAGATGCTGCACCGCGCGGGCCGTGGCGACACACGCGGTAACAGCATCTGCGAATCAGCCCTCGATCAGCTCAGAGAGTTCGATCCAGCGGGTCTCGAAGCCCGCGATGGAGCTCTCCAGTCCGCTGAGTTCCGTGCCGAGCGCCCCGAGACCGTCGTAGTCCGACTGGTCGTGCGTGGCCAGGCTCTCGTGCAGGGCCGCGATCCTGGCGTTCTGCTTGGCGACCTTGCGGTCGATCGAGGCGAGTTCCTTCTGGGCGTTGCGTAGGTCGGCGCCGCCGATGGCGAGCTTGCGGCTCGGCTTGCCGCCGGAGGTGTTCGCCGCGTTCGCGGCGGGCGGCTTGTCGTTGCCGCTGACCTGACGCTTGCGCATCTCGAGGTACTGGTCGACGCCGCCGGGAAGGTGACGGAACGCGCCCTCGGTGACGGCGTACTGGTTGTCGGTGACTCGTTCGATCAGGTACCGGTCGTGCGAGACGACGAGGAGCGTGCCGGGGAACGAGTCGAGCAGGTCTTCCATGGCCGCGAGCATGTCGGTGTCCAGGTCGTTGGTGGGCTCGTCGAGGATGAGCACGTTCGGCTCGTCGAGCACGATCAGCAGCAGCTGCAGACGCCGCTTCTGGCCACCGGAGAGGTCCTTGACCTGGGTGGTCAACTGGGCGCTCATGAAGCCCATCCGCTCGAGCATTTGGCCGGGCGTGATTTCCTTGCCGCCGGCGATGTAGCTGGTCTTCTGCCGACCGATGACCTCGCTGACCCGGTCGTTCTGGATGTCGTCCAGCTCGAAGAGCTGCTGGGTGAGCACGGCGACCTTGATGGTCTTGCCGCGCTTGACCGTGCCCAGGGTCGGCTGCAGGGTGCCGGCGACCAGACCCAGCAGGGTTGACTTGCCCGCACCGTTGACGCCCATGATGCCGGTGCGCTCCCCCGGTGCGATCCGCCAGGTGATGTCGTTCAGCACGGTCTTGTCGCCGAACTTGACCGAGATGTCGATCAGGTCGACCACGTCCTTGCCGAGGCGCTGCATCGCCATCGACTGCATCGAGACGGTGTCGCGGGGCGGCGGCTCATTCTCGATCAGTTCGTTGGCGGCGTCGATTCGGAACTTGGGCTTCGCGGTTCGGGCGGGCGCGCCACGGCGCAGCCAGGCCAGTTCCTTCTTCATCAGGTTCTGGCGCTTGGACTCCGACGCGGCGCTCATTCGGTCGCGTTCGACGCGCTGGAGGATGTAGGCCGCGTAGCCGCCCTCGAACGGTTCGATCAGGCGGTCGTGGACCTCCCAGGTCATGTTGCAGACCTCGTCGAGGAACCACCGGTCGTGAGTGACGACCACGAGTCCACCGGAGTTGGTTGCCCAGCGGGTCTTGAGGTGGCCGGCCAGCCAGGAGATGCCTTCGACGTCGAGGTGGTTGGTGGGCTCGTCGAGGAAGATGACGTCATGGTCGCCGATCAGGACCGCGGCCAGGGCCACGCGGCGACGCTGCCCACCGGAGAGGTCGTCAACGAGAGCATCCCAGGGGATGTCCCGCACGAGTCCGGCGATGACGTCGCGCACCTTGGCGTCGCCGGCCCAAACGTGCTCGTCGATTCCGCCGACGATGGTGTGGCCGACGGTCTGGCCGGATGCGAGGTCATCGGCCTGGTCGAGCATGCCGATCGTGACGCCGCGGCGTCGGGTGACACGGCCGGCGTCGGGCTCCATCCGGCCCGCCAGCAGGCGCATCAGGGTGGACTTGCCGTCGCCGTTGCGGCCGACGACGCCGATTCGGTCGCCTTCGTTGAGACCGGCGGTGACGCTGTCGAAGATGACGCGGGTGGGAAATTCAAGGTGCAGGGACTCAGCCCCGAGCAAATGTGCCATAGCTTTCGAGTTTAGCTGGCGTGGCTGTGAGCCCCGCGCCCGCGGCGAACCGGGCCGCCGGGGCCCGTCGGTGGCCGAGCCCGTAGAGACCCCCGCCGCACCTCAGTCGTGGATGATCCGGGCGCCGTGGACCGGCCCGGTCGCGCGCACCACGTGCAGCCGGGAGGCGCTCAGCGCGACCTGCAGCTCGAGGGCGGTGTCGGCATCCCGCACCAGGAACGCCACGGTGGGCCCGGAACCGGAGAGGATGCCCGCGAGCGCGCCGTTCGCCTCGCCGAGCTCGAGCACCTTGGCGAGTCCGGGGGCCAGGTGCAGCGCGGGGGCCTGCAGGTCGTTGTGCAGGGATTCGGCGAGCATCGCAGGGTCGCCGGCGCGCAGAGCCTGCAGCACGTTGGCATCGACGGTGGGCTGGAGTTGCGCCGGGAAGATGTCCTGGGCGTGGCGTTCCCGGTGACGGTCGAGCTCGTTGTAGACGGCGGGCGTGGCCATGCCGAACTCGGCGAGGGCGAGCACCCAATGGAACTGTCCCTTGGCCAGGGCCGGGCTGAGCCGGTCACCGCGGCCTGTGCCGATTGCGGTCCCGCCGGTGAAGGCGAAGGGAACGTCGGCGCCGAGCGTGGCCGCGATGGAGAGCAGGTCGTCCCGGCTGGCCTCGGTTTCCCAGAGTGCGTCACAGGCGAGGAGGGTGGCCGCGGCATCCGCTGAGCCGCCGCCCATGCCGCCGGCGATGGGCACATTCTTCTCGATGGTCAGGCGAACCCCGCCGCGGAAGCCCGCCTTGCGGGCCAGGGCGCGGGCGGCCTTGATCGCCAGGTTGCTGCCGTCCACGGCCAGGCCGGACGTGTCGATCGATCCACTGAACTCGACGGAGAAGTCGTCGGCCGGGTAGGCACGCACATCCTCGTAGAGCGAGACCGCCTGGTAGGCGGTGGCGACCTCGTGGTAGCCGTCTTCGAGCACGGCACCGACCTTGAGGAAGACGTTGATCTTGCCCGGTGCCCTCGCGTGCACCACTGTTGATGCGGCCGCGTTGGTCATGTGACTAACCTAGCCCAGCCACGCCGGCGCTCGGTGCCCCGGCCGTCGGCAGCCACCGTTGAGCACGCCATGCCGCCCCGGGCGGGTGCGGCCGGTGGCGGCGAGCACGGCCTCGTCGCCGATCCCGGCGCTGCTGCGCGTCGCGAGGCTCGGGAATGCGCGGCTGGTCTCGGCGCCGGGCGCGGCGTCGCCCGGCACGTTCTGGCGGGAGTCGGGATTGCTGGACACGCTGCGATGCTAGCGCGCCCTCGTCGCGCGGTGAAGTCGACCGGCGCCGTTGAGGAAGCTCCGGCTACCGGGCGCGCCAGGCGCGGGCGATCGCGAGGAAGTTGTCGACGGTGAGCTGCTCGCCGCGCTCGGTGGGGTCGATGCCGGCCTCGGTCAGGATCGCCGACGCGGTCGTCGGATCGCCGAGCACGGTCGACAGGGACTGCCGCAACATCTTGCGGCGCTGCTGGAAGGCGCCGTCGACGAGGGCGAAGGTGGCCAGTCGCAGTTGCTCGCTCTCCAGCGGCGCGGCGCGGCGTTCGAAGGCGATCAGGATCGAGTCCACGTTGGGCACCGGCCAGAACACCTGACGGCTGACCTTGCCGGCCGTGCGGAATTGCCCGTACCAGGCCGCCTTGACGCTCGGGCTGCCGTAGACCTTGGAGCCGGGTGGGGCGGCGAGGCGTTCGCCGACCTCGGCCTGCACCATGACCACGCCGGCGCGGATCGACGCGAAATGCTCGAGCAGGTGCAGCAGCACCGGAACGGAGACGTTGTAGGGCAGGTTGGCGACGAGCCTGGTCGGCGCATCGGGGATCTCGGTGATCTTGAGCGCGTCGGCGCGGATGACGGTGAGCGGTGCGCCCGCGTGCATGAGTTCGACCGTCAGCGGCAGCTGCTCGGCCAGGCGCTCGTCGATCTCGACCGCGACGACGCTCGCTCCGGTCTCGAGCAGGCCGAGGGTGAGTGAGCCGAGTCCGGGTCCGACCTCCACCACGGTGTCGGCTGAGGTGATCGCCGCGACCTTGACGATCCGGCGCACGGTGTTGCCGTCGATGACGAAGTTCTGGCCGAGCTTCTTGGTGGGGTTCACCCCAAGCATCTCGGCGAGGTCGCGGATCTCGGCCGGGCCGAGCAGCGTGCGGGCTACCGGGGCCGCCTCCCCCGGGGCGTCCGGTCCATCGGCGTCCGGTCCATCGGCATCCGAGCCCTCGGTGATCGAGCCCGTCGACATCCCCGCCGCCTCGGTGATCGAGTCCGTCGAGATCCCTGCCGGCGCGGCGTGCCGCCCGCCCGGACGACCCACGCCGGCGCCCGCCGTTTCGCCCCGCGGATCGGGCGTGGTCGCATCCGTCGTCGCCACGGGTTCGTCGCCCGGCGCGTAGCCGTGCCTCGCCGCGGTCACGCGATGCCTCCACGGGGGCTCGCGTCGGACGAAGACGGGGCGTCGGGAGCGGTCACCGGCTCGGCGTCCCACCGCCCGTAGACGAGTTCGGTGTTCGAGGTAATCTGCGCGGCGAGCATGCTGACGTCCGTTTCGAGGTGGTCGGCCATCGCTCGGAGCGTGTGCGGCAGAAGGTAGGGGGCGTTGGGGCGGCCACGGAAGGGCGCAGGCGTGAGGAACGGGGCATCCGTCTCCACCAACAGCAGCCGGCGTGGAACGGCCGAAAGGGCCGCACGCAGGTTGTCGGAGTTCTTGAACGTGACCGTGCCGGAGAACGAGAGGAACCAGCCGTTGTCGGCGCAGATCCTGGCCATCTCGGCATCGCCGGAGAAGCAGTGGAACACCGTGCGTTCGGGGGCGCCGACGCGGAGGAGGGTCTCGATGACCTCGGCGTGGGCGTCGCGGTCGTGAATCTGGAGGGCGAGGCCGTGCTGCTTGGCGATCTCGATGTGAGCCTCGAACGACCGGAACTGGGCGGCCCGGCCCTCGGGGCCGGTGCGGAAGAAGTCCAGGCCGGTCTCGCCGACGGCCACGACCCGGGGCTGCGCGGCCAGCGTGGAGATCTCGGCCAGGGCGTCGTCGAGGGTTCCGGCCGCGTCGTACACCGGGGCCTCGTTGGGGTGGATGGCGACGGCGGCGAGCATGCGCGGCTCGGCCGCAGCGGCCTGGGCCGACCAGCGGGAGGTCTCCAGGTCGCCGCCGACCTGGATGACGCCGCGCACGCCGACGCTTGAGGCGCGGTCGAGTTGTTCGGCCACGCTCAGACCCTCGTCGCCGTCGGCGATCTCGAGGTGCGTGTGGTTGTCGTAGACCGGCACGACCAGCGGCTCAGGCAACGGCGGATAGCGCAGGTCCCGGCCCGCTGTCTGCTCCCGGCGGCGCACCGGGTCGGTCGTCGACTCCGGAGTGTCAGCCAACCGTGGCCTCGATGCGCGGAAAGAGGGCCTCGAGCGGGGACACGTGTGTGCCGCCGGTCCACTGCCAGGCCTGGTCGATGCGCTGGCCGGCGAGTTCGCCGGTGCCGCCCAGGGCCTGCCAGAGCTTCCCGGTGGCGTGGGGCACGATCGGAGAGAGCAGCACGGCGAGCGTGCCGAGCCCGCGAACGGCGGTGAAGAGCACGGCCTCGAGCCGGGCCCGGTCGGCGGGGTCCTTGGCGAGGGCCCACGGTTCCTGGCTGGTGATGTAGCCGTTGAGCTCGTCGACCAGTTCCCAGATCGCGGCGATCGCCTCGTGGATGGCGAGCCGGGAGATGGCTTCGCCCGCGGCATCCGTCGCCCGCCTTTCGGTGGCGCGAATCAGCTCGTCGTCCTCGGTGAAAACGGCGGGGGTGGGGATCTCACCGTCGCAGTAGCGCACGACCATGGCGATGACTCGGGAGGCGAGGTTGCCGAAGCCGTTCGCCAGTTCCGACTGGTAGCGGGCGGAGAGGTCCTCCCAGGAGAACGATCCGTCCTGGCCGAAGCTGATCGCGCGCATGAAGTAATAACGGAACGCGTCCGAGCCGAAGGTGTCGGTGATCTGGCTCGGGGCGATGCCGGTGAGCTTGGACTTGCTCATCTTCTCGCCGCCGACCAGGAGCCAGCCGTGGCCGAAGACCCGGCGGGGCACCTCGATGCCGGCCGCGAGGAGCATGGCCGGCCAGATCACGGCGTGGAAGCGGAGGATGTCCTTGCCCACGATGTGGGTGGCTGGCCACAGCCGACTGAATTTCTCGTCGTCGTGGCCGTAGCCGGCGGCGGTGATGTAGTTGAGCAGCGCGTCGAACCAGACGTAGACGACGTGGCTGTCGTCCCAGGGCACCTTGATGCCCCAATCGAAGCTGGACCGGGAGATGGACAGGTCGCTCAGGCCCTGCTTGACGAAGGAGATGACCTCGTTGCGCGCGGCGGCGGGCTGAACGAAGTCGGGGTTCTCCTCGTAGAGCGCGAGAAGCTGGTCGGCGAAGGTGCTCATCCGGAAGAAGTAGTTCTTCTCGTGCAGCAGCTCGACCGGGATGGAATGGATGGCGCAGACCTGCTGACCGGCGAATTCGCCGGTTCCGTCGATGAGGTCACCGGGCTGCTTGTACTCCTCGCAACCCACGCAGTAGAAGCCCTCATACTCGCCCGTGTAGATGTGGCCGGCGTCGTAGAGGTGCTGCAGGAACTTCTGCGCGTTCACCTCGTGCCGCTCGTCGGTCGTGCGAATGAAGTCGTCGTTCTTGATGTCGACGGTCTGCAGGAGGGGCTTCCACGCGGTCTCGACCAGGCGGTCGGCCCATTCCTTCGGCGTGACTCCGTTGGCGGTGGCGGTGCGGAGGATCTTCTGCCCGTGTTCGTCCGTTCCGGTGAGCAGCCAGGCGTCGTCACCGGCCTGCCGGTGCCAGCGCGCGAGCACGTCGGCGGCCACTTCCGTGTAGGCGTGCCCGATATGGGGGACATCATTCACATAGAAAATGGGCGTGGTGATGTAAAAAGATGAGCCGTCGGACATGCCCTCCATCCTATTGGGAGCGGCGGATGACGCCCGCCCCCGTTACGGCGCACGCCGACCATCGCAGTGAGCAGGCATGCTTCGCGTCGATTTCCCCGCTCTTCCTGCCGAGGGTGCTGCCGCCGGCGCCCGAACACCGGCGGCAGCACCCCACGGACGCCGCACTCTTCCACGGGAGATCTCGATGGAGGTCACCGGGTGGTTCACCGGAGGCGGCGTCGGGTATTCCTACTTCCTTAGGTTAAGCATTAACCCTGAGCAAAGCTCAGATATTCCGCGAACCGAGGGGCGTGTCGCTCCGCGGCAGCAGTAGCGGCGGCGGTGGTAGCGGCGGTGGCGGTGGTGGTAGCGGCGGTGGCGGTGGTGGTAGCGGCGGTGGCGGTAGCGGCGGTGGCGGTCAGCCCAGGGGGAGGTCCGAGAAGTCGGGCTTGTCCCGGGCGGGTCCGCCGGATTTCTGCTGGAGCGCCGCCTCGTAGAGGTCGCGCTTGCTCAGTCCCGACGCCGCCGAGACATCCGCGGCGGCCTCCTTGAGCCTGTAGCCGGCCGCGACGAGGGCGAGCACCTCGGCGACACCGGTCGGAAGGTCGAGCACCCGTGCCTCGGCGCCGGCCACGACGATGCAGATCTCCCCCTTGACCCCCGCCGCTGCCCACTCGGCCAGCTCGGCCGCGGTGCCTCGCTTGACCTCCTCGTAGAACTTGGTCAGTTCCCGGCAGACGACGACGCGGCGATCAGCGCCGAGCACGGCTCCGAGGTCGGTGAGGGATGCGGCCAGCCGGTTGGGCGACTCGAAGAAGACCATGGTGCGCCGCTCGGCCGCCACCTCGCGCAGCGCCGTGACCCGGTCGCCGTGTTTGCGGGGCAGGAAACCCTCGAAGGTGAATCTGTCGGTCGGCAGCCCGGACACGGCGAGCGCGGTGAGCACGGCCGACGGTCCCGGCAGTGCCGAGACGACCACGCCGGCCGCAACGGCGGCGTCGACGAGGTGGAAGCCAGGGTCGGAGACGGTGGGCATCCCCGCGTCGCTGAGCACGAGCACGTCCGTGTCGCGGGCGAGCTCGGCGAGCTCTACGGCCTTGCCACGCTCATTGTGATCGTGCAGACTGATCAGCTTCGGCCGATTCTCGATGCCGAGGGCCTTGAGCAGATGCACGGTGACCCGGGTGTCTTCCGCGGCGATGACGGTGGCGGTCGTGAGCGCCTCGACGAGCCGGCGGGAGACGTCTCCGAGGTTTCCGATCGGGGTGGCAGCCAGGATGATCATGCTCCCAGTCTCGCAGCCGCGGCTCACTACGATGGTCAGGTGCTCCTCAATCGCCGCTGGTTCTCCTGGGCCGGCCCACTCGCAGTGACCGTGCTCGCCGCGATTCTGCGCCTCTGGAACCTCGGCAACCCGCATTCGCTGGTCTTCGACGAGACCTTCTATGTGAAGGATGCCTGGACGCTCTTCAACAATGGCTACGAGTCGACCTGGCCGGCCGGCGCCGATGCCCTGTTCGCGGCCGGAAACACAGCGATCTTCACCACCGACCCGGCCTTCGTGGTGCACCCCCCGCTCGGCAAATGGCTGATCGCTCTCGGGATGGCGGCGTTCGGGCCGGAGAGCAGCTGGGGCTGGCGGATCATGACCGCCGTGATCGGTGTCCTCGCGGTCGTGCTCCTCATGCTGATCGCGAAGAAACTACTCGGCTCCACTGTGCTCGCCGTGCTGGCGGGATTCCTCTTCGCCATCGACGGCAACGCGATCGTCATGTCGCGAGTCGCACTGCTCGACAACTCGGTGATGTTCTTCGCTCTGCTTGGTTTCGGAGCAGTCCTGCTCGACCGGGCCTGGCACGCCGCCCGACTCGGCGCCTGGCTGGCGCAGCGACGCGTGTCTGGACTCGAGCCAGGCTGGGGTCCGACGCTGTGGTGGCGCCCGTGGCTGCTGGCCGCCGGACTCGCCTTCGGCCTCACCAGCAGCGTCAAGTGGTCGGGCGTGTACTTCCTGGCCGCCTTCGGCGTCTACCTCGTGGTCGTGGACGCGCTCGCCCGACGCCGGGCAGGCATCCCGTTCTGGTGGTCCGCCGCCGTTATCAAGCAGGCCCCGGCGACGTTCCTGCTGCTCGTGCCCGTCGCGGTCGCGACCTTCCTGCTGTCCTGGACCGGATGGTTCGTCACCAACGGCGGCTACTACCGCAACTGGGCCGCCTCCCCCGGTGCGGCCTGGACCGGAGCCCTGGCCTGGGTGCCCGATTCGGTACAGAACTTCTGGCACTACCAGGTGGCCGCGTACACCTATCACGTGGGACTGGCGACGCCGCATCCGTACCAGGCCAACCCGCTGACCTGGCTGTTCATGACCCGCCCGACGAGCATGTACTACCAGGGTTCGTCGCTGGGCGAGAACGGCTGCGACGTCACCACCTGCTCGTCGGCGATCACCGGGATCGCGAACCCCGTGATCTGGTGGGCGGCGACGGCCGCGATCCTCTACCTCGGCTACCGGCTCGCCCGCTATCGGGAGTGGCAGGTGGGTCTGATCCTGATGGGCATGGTCGCCGGCTACCTGCCCTGGCTTATGTATCTCGGGCGCACGGTGTTCCAGTTCTACACGATCGCGTTCGAGCCCTACCTGGTGCTGGGCCTGACCTGTGCGATCGGGATCTTCCTCGGGCTCGTACCGGGCCTGGCCGGTGTTCGTCCCGGGCGCGCGAGGACCGAGCCGGGCGAGCCGGGCTTGCCTGGCGCCGACGACGAGGCGGATGCAGTGACCGGCTCTCGCACGCGCGTGCAGGTCGTCCTGGCCTACCTGGTGGTCGCCGTGCTGGTGAGCGCCTTCTTCTACCCGCTCTGGACGGGGATGCAGACGTCGTTCCTGTTCTGGCAGATGCACATCTGGCTGCCCAGCTGGCGCTGATTTCTCGGCGAATTAGACGTACCGAAATCCGCATCACAGCCCCACTGATATGCCCCAGAAGGCATATAACGACTGGGAAACACGTGTGAAAACACCCCACCGGGAGGGGTCCCGCCCATAGACTGACGTCATCTGCATTACGAGTAACCGCTCCAGAACCGACTGAGAAGTCCAGATACCAAACAAAGGCCTCATGTCGGAAGCAACCGTCGCACCCACGGTGCGCATCGTCAAGACCCGCCCGGGTGGCGACTCGAAGAATCCAACGACCGAGTACTCATCCTTGCTGCACACCGTGCGCAACCTGGGACTCTTGAAGCGCGCGACCGGGTTCTACTGGTTCGTCTTTTCAATGCTGGTGCTCGCCACCGGCGCCGCAGCGACCGGTTTCGTGTTGCTCGGTGAAAGCTGGTACCAGCTGATCATCGCCGCGGTGCTGGGCATCCTGCTGACCCAGTTCGCATTCCTGGCCCACGAGGCGTCGCACCGCCAGGTCTTCCAGTCGGGCCCGGCCAACGACCGTGCCGGCCGCATCCTCGCCAACCTGTTTGTCGGCATCAGCTACGCCTGGTGGATGAACAAGCACAGCCGCCACCACGCCAACCCGAACGTGATCGGCAAGGACCCCGACATCGACCCCGACTTCATCGTATTCCGCGAAGAAGACGCCGCGAAGGTCAGCTGGCTCGGTTCGTTCGTCACGCGCAAGCAGGGCTATCTGTTCTTCCCTCTGCTGATGGCCGAGGGCTTCAACCTGCACGTGCAGGGCTTCAAGACCGTCTTCGGTCGTGGCAAGGTCGACAAGCGCTGGCTTGAGATCAGCATGCTGTCCACCCGCATCCTGCTCTACGTCGCCGTGATCTTCTACTTCCTGCCGCTCGGAATGGCCTTCGCCTTCATCGGCGTACAGCTCGCCGTGTTCGGCGTATACATGGGCGCGTCGTTCGCGCCCAACCACAAGGGCATGCCCCAGCTCCCCCGCGAGAGCAAGGTCGACTTCCTCCGCCGCCAGGTGCTCACCTCACGCAACATCCGTGGCGGCACGTTCATGGACACGTTCATGGGCGGGCTGAACTACCAGGTCGAGCACCACCTGTTCCCGAACATGGCACGCCCGCATCTGCGCAAGGCGCAGGAGATCACCAAGGAATACTGCCAGTCGCACAACATCGTCTACACCGAGACGGGTCTGTTCCAGTCCTACGGCATTGTGATCGAGTACCTCAACAAGGTGGGACTCGCCGCCAGGGACCCGTTCGACTGCCCGATGGTCGCCCGCTTCCATCACCGCTAGCCGGTACTGGTACCGACTCCGCACCCGGTTCAACACCACGTTCAGCACCACGTTCAGCACCACGCCGAACCGTGAGATGAGGCCGCTTTTTCCTTCGAAAAGGCGGCCTTTCTCACATCTCGGCGCGGATCTCTGGACGGCTCGGGGAGAGACGGGCCGAGTCCCGGCATGCGGCCCCGCCCCGCGACCGCGTATGCTCGGATAAATGTGGCTGCCCGGTGTGCTCGTCGCGGTCGGCGCCGCGCTCCTGTCCGGACTCATCCACGCCGCGCAACCCGCGTTCCCGCTGCTCACGGTCGCGGTGGTGCTCGGCATCATCGCTGGGCAGCTCCCGTTCCTGCATGGGGCCCTGGCCGGCATCCTCGCCCCCGGTCTCTCCGTTGCCGCAACCCGGATCATGCGGCTCGGCATCGTACTGCTCGGCCTCAAGCTCAGCCTCCTCGACATCCTCGGTCTCGGCTGGCTGACGATCGTGACCACCGTCGGGATCGTTCTGATGACCTTCGTCGGCACCCTGTGGCTCGGCCGCAGGTTCGGCCTGCCCGGACACCAGCCGCTCTTGATCGCGACCGGGTTCTCCATCTGCGGCGCCTCAGCGATCGGGGCGATGAGCGGCGTAGTGAAGGCGAAGGACGAGGAGACGGCGACCCCGATCGCCCTGGTCACGCTTTGCGGAACGCTTGCCATCGCCGTTTTGCCGCTGCTCTGGCATCCGCTCGGCCTGACCGACCTGCAATTCGGGCACTGGGTCGGGGCCGGGGTGCACGACGTGGGCCAGGTCGTCGCGACCGCGCAGGTCGCCGGCTCGGGGGCGCTCGCGGTGGCGGTAGTCGTGAAGCTGACCCGGGTGCTCATGCTCGCCCCGATCGTGGCGACCGTCGCGGTGCGCGAGCGTCGCCGTGACGCGCGCGGCCCGGCGACGGATGTCCCGGCCGCCCGCCTGCCGATCCTGCCCCTGTTCGTGGCCGGCTTCCTGGCCGCGGTGCTGCTGCGCACGTTCGTGCCGCTGCCGGACGCGCTGCTCACCGGCGCGGACACCGTACAGACCTACCTGCTCGCGACCGCGCTGTTCGGCCTTGGCACGGCGGTCAACCTTGGCACGATCGTGCGCACCGGCGGCCGGGCACTCGCCGTGGGCCTGCTCTCCTGGACCCTGATTGCGGCGCTGGCGTTCGGTGCCGTGCAGCTCGGCTGACCTCGCCACTCCCCTCCGCCGCCCTGGGCGCTCGGCCCGGAGCGCCCGGCCCGGCGCCCGGCCGGGCACATGGCGGCCCGCGGCGGCACCTGTATCCGCTCAGGCCGCGCAGCGTTCCGCAGGCCGCGCGCGCGCCCGCGGTCGCGGGCTGCGGATCCGGGCGCGGTCTGCAGGGCGGGCGACCCCGCGTCGGGTGCCGGGCAACGGGGCCCGACGGCTACCGCCGGGCGAGCCAGCCGCCCGCCGCGGGGTTCGGCGTGCGGCTCAGGGCGAACAGGCGCGGGGCGGCAGCGGCGTCCGTGACCAGGTCGGCGAGAATGCGGCCGATAGCGGGCGTGAACTTGAAGCCGTGCCCGCTGAATCCGGCGCCGACCGATACCGGGCCGACCCGGTCGAGCACGAAGTCCTCGTCGGCCGTGGTCGTATAGGTGCAGCTGACCGGTTCGCAGGCGTCGGGGTCGGCTCCGGGGAGCCAATCGTGTACGTACCGTTGCAGGGCCGCGAGTTGCACTGGTTCCGCCTGAAAGCTACGCGCGTCGGGGTCGGTGACCGGGCCGACTCCGTGCCAGCCCGCCTTGACGCCCTGGCCGGGCGTGTACATGCCGTAGATCGGTGAATACCAGTAGCCGTACCGCGGGTCGGTCGGGTCGAAGGTGTGGTTGAACCCGGGCCAGTCGGTGACGGCGGCGCGCGCGGCATCCGGCGACGCGTCACGCAGCGCAAAGTGCGCCGGCTGCTCCTGGGTGACTCGGAGCCGCGGCACGGGCATGACGCCGGCCAGCAGAGAGCTCGTCCAGGCCCCCACCGTCACGACCGCGCGGCGGGCCTCGATCGTGCCGGAATCGGTGACCACCCGCACTCGGTCGTCGCCGAGCACCTCGAGGCGCAGGGCCTTCGTGCCGTGCCGGATCTCCGCGCCGGCGGCTGCCGCTGCGGCCTGCAGTGCGCCCACCGCGGCATCCGCGTTCAGACGGCCGGCGTCGGGAGTGTGCAGCACGCGCCCGTCGAAACGGATGCCCGGCCAACGCTCCCCCGCGGCCTCCGGAGTGAGGAACTCGGCTCCGAGCCCCGCACCGGCCAGCGCCTCGGCCACGGCGTCGAAGTGGCGGTTCGGCCCGTGGTTCGCGACCCCGACCTGCGAGAGCAGGCCGGTTCGGGTCTCCGCCTCCAGCTCGCGCCAGAGCGGCAGCGCCTCGGCCAACAAGCCCACATAGGTCGGATCGGAGTAGGCCGTGTTGAAGTTGCGGGAGGTGCCGTGCGAGGCTCCGTTGGTGTGCCCGGGCTCGAATCGTTCCAGGAGCAGCACCGAGCCGCCCCGCCTGGCCAGCTGCCACGCGGTGGCAGATCCCATCGCTCCGCCGCCCACAACGACCGTCTCCACCGTATTCACCATGGGTTCATCCTGCCAGTCGCGCCGGGCGGAGGGGAATGGATGCCCCCATCCCCGGCGTTGCAGCAGGTGAACCCGACGCGGCCCGACCCCGCTGCCCGAGCCACGAGGTGGCCGGCGTCACGATCTGTCCCGCCAGGGACGAGGAGGAACACCATGTTCGACAGCACACTCGCACCCGGCCAGGCCGACGAGACGGCCGCGACCACGCGACCGGCCGAGGCCTGCGCGCTGCCGGGCGGCTCGAAGTCCGCGCCGCCGCTGGCCGACCAGCCGACCTGGCGGAGCCCGGACGACGACACCGAACGACGGATCCTCCGGCAGGCATCCTCGATCGCGATCGTGGGCGCCTCGCCGCGACCGGACCGGCCGAGCCACGGGGTGGGCGAGTACCTGCAGCGCACGGGCGACTACCGGGTGTACTTCGTGAATCCGCGGGCCGACACGATCCTCGGTGAAAAGGCGTATCCCGATCTGGCATCACTGCCCGAGGTGCCCGATATCGTCGACGTGTTCCGGCGGGCGGACGACCTCCAGCCCGTCATCGACGAGGCCATCGCGGTGGGTGCCGGGGCCGTCTGGGTGCAGCTCGGCATCTGGAACCAGGCCGCAGCGGAATCCGCCGAGGAGGCGGGCCTGACCGTCGTGATGGACCGCTGCATCAAGATCGAGCACGAGCGGCTCCTCGGCGAGACCGCCGCGGCCTAGCTGCACCCGGCCCGACGCGCGGTCTCGCAGGGTCGCAGGATCGCAGGGTCGCAGGGTCGCAGGGTCGCAGGGTCGCAGGGTCGCAGCCCGCGTTCCGGAAGCGGGCTCGCGGCCCGCGTTCCGGAAGCGGGCTCGCGTTCCTCGGGGTGCCCGCTTCCCTCAGGCGGGCCGCGACCTCGCGGTGGCCAGACGAGAGAGCGCGTCGCGAGCGAGAGCGCGCCGGCCGCGAGCCGCGGCACGATCTGCCGCCGTGACCGGCGTCCCGCCGTACGATGGTCGGATGACAGCGTACGTCTCGGCCCTCGACCTCTTCTCAATCGGGATCGGTCCATCCAGTTCCCACACGGTCGGCCCGATGCGGGCCGCGCTCACCTTCGCCACCCATCTGGCCGAGAGCGGTGCGCTCGGCGACGTCGCCCGGATCAGTTGTTCGCTCTACGGTTCGCTCGGCTCCACCGGGCTCGGCCACGGCACGCCGGACGCGATCCTGGCCGGCCTCGCCGGACTCGAACCGGAGACCTGCGACCCCGACGCCGTTCGGCACGCCTGGTCGGGCCTCGCCGAAGGCGCCACGCTCCTCCTCGCCGGGAGCCACCCCGTCCCGATCCGGCAGGACGACATCAGCTTCGAACCACGCACCCGGCTGCCCGGCCACCCCAACGCACTCACTCTGCGGGCCTGGGGCGAGGCGGATGCCGCGCCCCTCTTCGAGGAGACCTGGTACTCCATCGGTGGCGGCTTCATCCGGCGTGACGGCGACACCGCCCCGGTGCGCACGCTCGCCGACGCACCCATGCCGTACCGGTCCAGCGCGGAACTCCTGGCGCTGTGCGATCTCCACGGCGTGGCCATCTGCGACGTCGCCCGCGCCAACGAGGAAGCCATCCACGGCGCCGACCGCTTGGGCGCCGGCCTGGACGCGATCTGGGACGCCATGCACGTCTGTGTCGAAGCCGGACTGGTCGCCACGGGCACCCTTCCCGGCGGACTCAAGGTGAAGCGTCGCGCCGCCGCCGTGCGCATGCAGTTGGAGGAATATGAGAGCCTGCCGGTGCGCGAACGCGACACCTCCACCGAGTGGCTGCACGCCTTCGCGCTGGCGGTCAACGAGGAGAACGCCTCGGGGGGACGCGTCGTCACGGCCCCCACCAACGGCGCCGCGGGCATCATCCCAGCCGTCGGGCACTACTACCTGCGGTTCGTTCCTGGGGCGAACGCCGCCGGCATCCGCCGCTACCTGCTCACCGCCGTGGCCATCGGCTCGCTCGTCAAGGCCAACGCGTCGATCTCCGGGGCGGAGGGCGGTTGCCAGGCCGAGGTCGGCTCCGCCTGCGCCATGGCCGCCGGCGCCCTCTGCGCGGTGCTCGGCGGCACCCCTCGCCAGGTCGAGAATGCGGCCGAGATCGCCATGGAGCACCACCTCGGCCTCACCTGCGACCCGGTCGGCGGGCTCGTCCAGGTGCCCTGCATTGAGCGGAATGCGATCGCGTCGTCGACCGCCGTCTCCGCGGCCCGGCTCGCCCTGCACGGCGACGGCACCCACCTCGTCTCCCTCGACACCGTGATCGAGACCATGCGCCAGACCGGGCTGGACATGATGACCAAATACAAGGAAACCAGCGAGGGCGGCCTCGCGGTCAACGTGATCGAATGCTGACGACGGGAACACGCGGACTTCTACATCGGCGACGACAGGCCTAAACTGGCCGGGTGCCGATAGTTTCCGGCAGTCTCCGGGGGTAAAGCCATGCGCACGACCATGCTGCGGCACGCGCCGCGCCAGGCCACCTTGGCAAACGCCGCCCACACCGCGGCCCAGAACGGCACCCGCACGCGTCCCAGCACCAGGAACCGCACCAACGCGAGCACCCGCACCCGTACCCGCAGGCTCGCCCGGGCGGCCGTCGCCGGTCTGGCTGCGCTGACGCTGATCCCGGCGCTGGCCGCCTGCGCCACTCCCCCGGCGCCGGTCGTCACGGCCACCATTCTCGTCACGCCGACACCCACGCCGACTCCGACACCCACCCCGACACCGACGGCTGCGGAGATCATCCCGAATCCGCCCGCGCCGGAAACGACCCCCAACGCGGATGCCGCGCCGGCCGAGCCGGTCCCCGAGGGCCCGGCCGTCGATTTGGGCGCAACCACCGGCGCCGCGGGGTCGGCGACCACGGACGGCGCCGGCAACCTGCTCGTCTACACCGTCGTCGAGGGTGACGACTTCTTCGCCATCGCGCAGCGCTTCGACGTTCCGGTGCAGCAACTGCTGCGGATGAACCCGACCGCGGTGTCGGGCCTCGGTGAGAACATCTACATCCGCGACAAGATCAACCTGGACTGGACCACCCAGCGCTGACCGGTCTGCCGCCTAGTGAGTGAGTTGGTTGATCCGCTCAATGATGCTGATCACGGTGAGTGAGTCCTCCGGGTCGACCGGCATCGGAGCGCCCCGGAGCAGGGCGTCCGCGAGACCGGTATAGAACGACACGTAGCTGCCGTTCTCGGCCGGAACCGGGGTGAGGTCGCCGTCCTGTCCCAGCACGCCCCAGGTCGACTCGTCGTCGACTCCGAAGCCGGGGTCGGTCGGGCGAGCCCCGCCTTTGAGGGCTTCCTCCTGGCCGTCCAGTCCCCACTTCGTGTAACCGGACTCGGAGCCGAGCACGTGGAATCTCGGGCCGACCTGCGCCGCGAGCCCGTTCATCCACAGGTGGGTGCGAACCCCGGAGCCGTGGTGCAGTGCCACGAAGGTGTCGTCGTCCGCCGTGCCGCCCGGGCGCCGGATGAGAGTCTCGGCGTAGATGTCGTCGACCGGACCGAACAGCACCAGGGCCTGGTCGATCAGGTGCGCGCCGAGGTCGAAGAGCACGCCGCCGCCCTCATGGATCGTGGCGGCCGCCTTCCATGACTTGGATTGCACGGGCTTGAACCACTCGAAGCGGGACTCGAAGCGGCGTACCGTGCCGAGCTTGCCAGAGGCCAGGAGGTTCTTCAAGGTCAGGAAGTCACCGTCCCAGCGCCGGTTCTGGAACACGGTGAGGGGCAGTCCGAGGCGGTTCGCCTTCTCGATCAGGGCGCGGCCGTCCCGGCTCGTCACGGCGAACGGCTTGTCGACGACGACGGCGAGGCCGGCGTCGAGCGCCCGATTCGCGAGTTCCACGTGGGTGCCCGACGGCGAACCGATCACGACCAGGTCGAGGTCGTCGGCCTCCGCGAAGAGGTCGTCGGCCCCGTCGACCAACCGGGTCTGCGGGTACCGCTCGGCGGCCGCGGCGCGCCGGGCCGGGTCCCTCGTCACGATCAGGTCGAGCGAGAACTCGGGGTTCGCGTCGATGAACGGGCTGTGGAAGAGCCGACCTGAGGTGCCGAACCCAATCAGGCCGGTGCGGATCGGGGCGTCGGGAACGTGGGTCGTTGACATTCCTCCACCGTACGCCCCGCCCTACAGTCGGTTTACCGCCGTGACCTGCAGCACGGCGGCGCCGAGCTCGTCGGAGGCGGCCAGGTCGACCGTCGCGCTGATTCCCCAGTCGTGGTCGCCGGCCGGGTCGTCGAAGATCTGCCGCGCGGTCCAGACCGTCGCACCCTCGTCCAGGATCAGCAGGCCCGCGCCGCGCGCATTCGCCCCCGCGAGCAGCTCGTCGTGCTCGGCGAAATAGCCGTCCATGGCGTCGGCCCAGGCATCCGCGGTGAACCCGTGTTCGCGGTCCAACTCCCCCAGCTGGTCGTAGTGCTCGAGGGCGGCCAGCTGAACCCGACGGAACAGCTCGTTGCGCACGAGGATCCGGAACGCACGGGTGTTGGTGGTGAGCCGGCGTGGCGCGGGCGGCAGCACCGAGTGGGCTCCGGCCTCGTGTACGGCCAGGTCGGGGTGGATGAGTTCCTCCCACTCGTCGAGCAGGCTCGAGTCCACCTGGCGGACGAGTTCGCCGAGCCACTCGATCAGGTCGAGCAGGTCCTCCGTCTTCGCCTCGTCGGGGATGGTCTGCCGGGCGGCCCGGTAGGCGTCGGAGAGGTAGCGCAGCACGACGCCCTCGCTGCGGGCGAGCTTGTAGAAGGCGATGAACTCGCCGAACGACATGGCCCGCTCGTACATGTCGCGTACGACCGTCTTGGGGCGCAGCTCGAAGTCGGCTATCCACGGTTGCGACTCCTTGTAGGTGTCGAAGGTGTAGGTCAGCAGTTCCTCGAGCGGCTTCGGCCAGGTGATCTCCTCGAGCAGCGCCATCCGCTCGTCGTACTCGATCCCCTCCCGCTTCATCGCGTTCACGGCCTCGCCGCGGGCCGCGAACTGCTGTCCCATCAGCACGGGGCGCGGGTCGTCGAGTGTCGCCTCCACGATCGAGATCATGTCAAGTGCATAGTTGCCGGTGCCCGAGCCCACCGCGGGGTCAACGTCGAGCAGGTCGAACGCGGCAAGCGCGAACGGCGACAGCGGCTGGTTCAGCGCGAAGTTCGGCTGCAGGTCGACGGTCAGACGGATGTCGATGCGCCCGGTGCGCGGGTCGACGGTCTGTTCCACGATTCCCGCCGCCCGCAGCGTCTTGTAGATGCCGAGAGCCCGGCGGGCGTGAGCGAGCTGGCGCTTCCACGGTTCGTGGTTGTCGAAGACCAGCGAGTAGACGTGGGCGTACGCGTCGCCGCCGCGCCCGATCACATTGATCAGCATCGCCGCGGTCATCTGCATGCTCGACGCCATGGTCTCCGGCTCGGCCGCGACCAGCCGGTGGAACGACGGCTCGCCCCAGGAGACGAATCCCTCCGGCGCCTTCTTGCGAATGATCTTGCGCTTCTTCTTGGGGTCGTCGCCGGCCTTCTCGATAGCCTTGAGGTTGTCGGTCTCGTGGTCAGGTGCCTGCACGGCCACGGTCCCGGCGGTGTCGTAGCCGGCCCGGCCGGCCCGACCGGCGATCTGGTGGAATTCGCGCGCGTTGAGCTGGCGCATCTTGACGCCGTCGTACTTGGTGAGCGCGGTGAACAGCACCGTGCGAATAGGCACGTTGATGCCGACGCCGAGAGTGTCGGTGCCGCAGATCACCCGCAGCAGGCCGCGCTGGGCGAGCTGTTCGACCAGCCGACGGTACTTGGGCAGCATGCCGGCGTGGTGCACGCCGATGCCCATCCGGATCAGCCTGGACAGGGTCTTGCCGAAGCTGGTGGTGAACCGGAACTCGCCGATCAGTTCCGCGATCGCCTCCTTCTGCTCCTTGGTGGCCACCTTCACACTGCTCAGCGCCTGCGCGCGTTCCAGGGCGGCGGCCTGCGCGAAGTGCACGATGTAGACGGGAGCCTGACCGGTCTTGAGCAGGTCCTCCACCGTCTCGTGCACCGGCGTGGTCTCGTAGAAGTAGTGCAGCGGCACCGGGCGTTCCACGCCAGTGACGACAGCGGTGGGCCGGCCGGTACGCCGGGAGAGGTCGTCGGCGATGAAGCTGACGTCGCCCAGGGTGGCCGACATCAGGATGAACTGCACCCGGGGCAGGAGCAGCAGCGGCACCTGCCAGGCCCAGCCGCGGTCGGGGTCGCCGTAGAAGTGGAACTCGTCCATCACGACCTGGTCGACCTGGGTGTCCTCGCCGCTGCGCAGCGCGAGGTTCGCGAGGATCTCCGCGGTGCAGCAGATGATCGGGGCGTCCGAGTTCACCGAGGAGTCGCCGGTCATCATGCCCACGTTCTCGGCGCCGAAGATCTCCACCAGGGCGAAGAACTTCTCGCTGACGAGCGCCTTGATCGGTGCCGTGTAGAAGGTGCGCTTGCCCGCGGACAGCGCCGCGAAGTGCGCTCCAACCGCCACCAGGGACTTGCCGGTGCCGGTCGGGGTGCTCAGGATGAGGTTCGCCCCCGACACGATCTCGATCACCGCTTCCTCCTGCGCCGAATACAGGGTCAATCCCTGCTCACCGGCCCAGAGTTCGAATGCCTCGAACAGGACGTCCGGGTCGGTGACGTGCGGAAGCGCGGTGAGAGTAGCCATGATCCTTCGATCCTGCCCTATTCCGCTGGACCTCCGCTCCGGCGCCCTCTCCTGAGCGTGTTCCGGCATCCGCTCCCGCGTCCGGTGTGACCGCTGATCCGACCGGTTTCACCGCCGGCTGTAGAGCCAGGCGAGCAGGTAACTGCGACTGTTGCCGTCGTCGATGCGGTCGGCCGGCAGCGCCTTCGCCGCGTCCAGCGCGGCCCGGGCATCGTCTGCCCCGGCGAGCGCGGAGTACATCAGCAGGTAGTCGCCGAAGAGCACGTCGTAACCGTTGGGGGCCGCGTCGGCCAGGTTGGCGCGCACCCGGGCAGGGTCGGCGCCGAGATAGCCGGAGACCGGGCTCATCGGCAACACGAGGATGCCGAGCATGGCACTCGGCTCGGCGCTGAACCAGGTGGCGTAGTCGCGTTTGCCACCCCAGACCAGGGAGGTGATCGGGTGCTCGAACCCGTTGTAAACCGGATCGTCCAGGGGGAAGTCGGTCCAGTAGGCCCGGGCGGATGCCGCCTCGGCCGAAAGCAGCCAGCTGGCCTCCGTGCCCAGCCCGGCCTGCCCGCTCGCCGCGGCCCAGAGCGCGAGCCCGTTCCACGCGGTCACCGCCTCCGAACTGGACTCCTGGTTGTTGCCGTCGCCGAACGGGGCGGTGCCGCTGGCCCAGGAGTGGCCGGCGTAGGCGTCGAATACCCGGCGCTCGGGAAACCACTCGCTCGGCCCGCTCGTGGCGAGGTCCGCCGCGAGGAGGTTGAGCACGGGCGCCCACCTGGCGGCGAGTTCGGGGTCATCCGCGGCGGCCACCCCGGCCGCGTAGAGAAAGTAGCCGTAGTGGAAGTGGTGGTCGTTGAACGTGTCCGATCCGAACGAGGCGGCGAGGCCGACGAGCCCCTTCGCGGCGGGGTCGTAGACGAAGCAGCGGGTCGTGCGGGTCGTGCACCCGGCCGGCTCGAGCCATTCGCTCAAGGCGTCGACCAGCCGCTTTTTAATCTGCGCGGCCGCGGTGTCGGCACCGACCTGTTCGGCGATGCTGAGCAGGTTTGCGGCCCGGTAGAGCGCCTTGCCACCGAAGTAGGTGTCTTCCGGGAATGTGCCGGTGTCGGCGACATCCGCGGTGACCTGCGCGGCGAGACGTTCCGTGGCGGCGGCGTCGAGGCCGGACAGGTCGAGCGCCGCGGCCGCATCGAGTCGCGGCACGGACCAGGCCAGGGTCGGCCCGGCGCACACGGAAAGCTCGCCGTAGACGCTCGGGTAGCGGCCGAGGGAGCAGTCGGTTCCCTCGGCGAGGGTCGACTGGTGCGGCATGGCCGCGATGAGGGTGTCGCCGTCGTCAACGGTGCGGTAGGTCAGGCTGGTCGTCGCCGTGTCGACCGTGACCGTGTAGGCCAGGCTCGTTCCGACCAGCGGATGCCGGGCCGCCTCCGCGAAGCGGTCGGCCGAACCGCCCGTGGGCAGCGCGTACCAGGTGGCGGTCGCTCCGGCCCGGAGCGAGTACCGGGTGCCGTCCGCGTTCATGGTGCCGTCGCCGGCCAGACCGTAGCGGGTGCCGGCGACCTGCGTCGTCCACACGCCCGGGCCGCCCGCGTCGGCGCCCTCCGCCGCGATCATCGCGGCGCCCAGGCGCACGTCGACGTCCCGGCTCGCGGTGAAGCTCACGAACGGGGAGCCTTCGGCGATCACGGTGCGGCCGATCTCGCCGTCGTCGCCCCGTTGCGAGATGGTGACCGAGGCCTCGTCGTAGGCGGTGACGACCTGGCTGCCGGCGCCGACATCCACGGTGATCGCGGCGTTGAAGCCGCCTGCGATCACCTTCGGCCCGGTGGAAACGGCGGGCACCCCGAAGGCGAACCCGCCCCCCGTCAGCTGGAACGACAGCGGCAGTGGGAACACGGGCATCGAGTCGTCGCCGAACACGAGCCCGGAGAACCAGCGGTTCGTCGGCGGGATCAGGCCGTGCGCCAGCCGCGCTGCGGGCAGGGCGGCGACCGTGCGCGACGGGACGCCCTCGGCCAGCGGCCCGATCTCGTCGTTGGGGAAGATGTTCGCCTCCGGTCGGCCGGACCCGGTGTCGGCCGGCACCAGTGTGGCCCCGGTCGCCCCGCACCCGGCGAGGGCGAGCAGCACGAGCGCCAGGCCCGCGGCGAGCAGACCGGCGACCCCCGTCTTCGCGGTCTTCATCTACAGCCCGATCTTTCGCAGGAAGTCGCTGACGCCATCGCCCAGGCCGGCGAGCACGCCGTCGTCGCGGAGCAGAATCGTGGCGGTGACGGGGGTGCCGCGGGCGATCAGGCCGTTGTTGTCCCCTTCGATCAGTTGGTCGCTGGCTACCCGAACGGTGGTTTCGGCCCTGCCGTCGGAGGTCTGCACCTCCACCGACTCGATCCGGCCGCTCAGCTGGCGCTGGTTGGGCAGCAGGATGTCCACCCGGGCACCGTCGTCGACCCGGGCGTAGTCCCTGGGCGTGAGCGCGTAATCGGCCAGGACGAAGAACGACCCCGTCCGGTCGATGGTGGCCAGCACCTGGCCGGCCTGCACGAACGACCCGCGTTCGGTGGTCAGATCGGAGATCGTTCCGTCCACGGACGCCTTGAGGGTGATGACGCCGCCATCGGCGACGCTGTACGCCACCGTGTCGGGCTTGACCATGCCGTCGGCCAGGTCGGCCTGGAGCGACGAGCTCTGCAGGGCGAACAGCTCCTGCCCGGCATGCACCCGGCTGCCGGCCTCGACGAACCGGTCGATGACCGTACCGCCGTAGTCGATGCCCACCGGGTAGCGTTCCGCCTCGATCGACGCGGACGTGCTCGCCACCTGCGCCTGGCGCTGGTTGAACACGATCGTGAGCCCGGCGACGAGCACGAACACGGCGAGGAGGCCGACGAAGAGCCGCAGCCGATTGCGCCAGGTCATGACACCACCGCGATTCCCCGGCCGTGCCGGTCACGACCGGGCACCCGCTCACGTCTCACGACGGCTCGGGCCGCCCTCCGGGCGAGACGGTATCCGCGGGCCTCGCGGAGGGCGACGCCGACGAATGCCCCGAGGATGACCGTGTTGGTGACGTTCCAGGCGGTGGCGAGGGTGAGGGCGCCGTTGTCCAGGTCGCGCGAGATCGCCACCATCGAGGTGAGCGACAGGAAGACGAAGAACAACACCTGCGGGATCATGAAATTGAACGGCGAACCGGCCACGGAACGGTCGCCGGTGGCGTGCCAGTGCTGTTCCTTGCCGACGATCACGTTGGTCAGGGCCGCCAGGTAGATCGGAAAGGAGATCGTCGCGAGCATGAGGGTCTCCCACCGGAAGGATCCCATCGTGTAGAAAGCGAGCATGATCTGCAGCAGATAGAACCCGGCGTAGTAGAGCAGCCAGGTGAAGACCGTGGTGGAGATGTTCATCGGGCGCAGGTCGAAGTAGATCTCCAACGGCGGCACCAGCAACAGCAGGAGCGGGCAGATGCCGGTCAGGTAGAACGACGCCGTGACGAGGTACTGCAGGCGCTGGTCAAGGGTCAGCCGTCGGCGGGGGCTGAGCGGGCTGTGCCTGAGCAGGATCTCGAAGCCGCCGGTGGCCCAGCGAAGTTGCTGCTTGGTGTACGCCTCGACCGTTTCCGGGGCCTGGCCGACCGCGAGCACTGTGGGGATGTAGATCGTGCGCCAGCCTCGCTCGTGCAGCATGAGCGAGGTCCACACGTCCTCGGACTTCGAGTCGGTGTAGATGCCGCCGATCGCGTCGATGGCGCTGCGGCGGAAGATCACGTTGGTGCCGACGCAGAATGCCGCGTTGAAGCGGTTGCGGCCGGGCTGGATGAATCGGTAGAAGACCGCCTGCATGTAGCCGGCCCCCCGGGCGATCACGGTGTGCAGGTTGCCGTAGGTCTGCGGCGTCTGCACGAACGCGACGGTGTCGTCGATGAAGAACGGTACGGTCTCAACCAGGAAGCCCGGGTCAGGCACGAAGTCCGCGTCGAGGATGACGAAGAAGTCGCTCCGGGTGAGGTGCAGGGCATGGTTGACGTTGCCGGCCTTCGCCCCGCCATTGCCGAGTCGCCGCACGTAGCGCGCACCGAGTTCGACGGCCACGTTCCGCACGGCATCCGAGTCGCCGTCGTCGAGCACCCAGGTCGTGTGCTCGCCCCTGATCTTCCTCGCTGCCGCCACCGTGCGTCGGATCACCGCCGGGTCTTCGCCGTAGGTGGTGATGAACACGTCGACGGACACCCGGGCATCGGCGAGGTGCAACGGCCAGAGCTCCGGGGTGTCGCTCCAGCCGTCCCTGGCGATCTCCCTCGAGTGGAAGAGGGCCGTTTTGGCCTGGTGGAAGGCGAAGTCCCGCGGGTCGATGGAACCGGACAGGATCGTCCACATCGACAGCAGCGCCTGGCCGATCAGGATCGATTCCGCGAGGATCACCATCGAGTACGGTAGCCAGTCGCCGCGGCTGGCCGGGTTCAGGAGGAAGTTCGCGTAGGCGAGGATGCCGAGGGTGGCGACGAGCACGAGCATCACCAGTGAGGGCGATTGCGCCTTCGTGGCCTCGGCCGGGCGGGGCACCGGTGCCGGGTCGATCTCGAGCGGCGGCACAAGGATTTGGGGTCGCGCATGGAGGGTAGTCATCCGGGTTCTCTTTCGGGGTGAAGAGGATGCGGGGTGTCTGGTCGAAGGCGGGCAGGGCAGCCCGGTCAACGGCCGAGGATCCCTGGACGCGGCAGCGGGTGGTCTGCTCTTCGCACGGATCTTTCTCGGCGACGTCGTTGGCGTTCGGATGGTGCCGGCAGGGTTCGGATGGTGCCGGTGATCTCACCCTAGGAGCGTCCGGTCCAGCGGAGGTGACGGGCAGGTTTCGGTCTTGTGAAATGCTGTCAAACGCGCTCGGCCCGCCCAGCCGGCTCACGCCGGAATCAGCAGTGAATCGTAAGGACTTCCCCGGCGCGCCCCGGAGCCGCCGAATCTATGCTGATTCAATGAACAGCCCCGAACGTCCTCCCCGCTCCCGCACCTCCGTGCGGTCAGCCCGACTCTGGCGTCCCGCCGGGGCCGGAGTCTCGGCGGCGTTGGCCGGCCTGGGTTCAGCGGAGCTTGCGGCGGCGCTGCTGGCCCCGGCGGGCAGCCCGATCCTGGCCGTCGGCGCCCTGGTGATCGATCTCGTCCCGGCCTGGGTCAAGGAACTCGTCATCGGCCTGTTCGGCACGGGCGACAAGGCTGTCCTGATCGTCTGCGTGGCCCTGGGCGCCATCGTGCTCGCCGCCGTCGCCGGCATCCTGGAGTTGCGTCGGCCACCGTTCGGCCGCGCGCTGGTCGTGGCGGCCGGCGCCCTCGCCGTCGTCGCCGTGCTCACCCGGGCGAACTCCGCCACGTTCGACGCTCTGCCGTCGGTGATCGCGATGGTGGTCGGGGCGGTCATGCTCACCGTGCTGGTCGCCCGCCTCCCCCGAGCCGGCACGGCCGCCTCGGCGTCGGCCGCGGGGCCGGACCCCGACCGGCGACGCTTCCTGGCCTGGACCGGCGCGAGTGCAGGCCTCGGCCTACTCGCCGTGATCGGCGGCCAGCTGGTGGCGGCCGGCACCCGGGCGACGGATGCCGCCCGCGCCCTGTTCACCCTGCCTTCCCCGGCCTCGGCCGCCGCCGCCATCCCCGCCGGCGCCGACCTGAAAATCGAGGGGCTGTCCCCCGTGATCACGCCGAACCTCGACTTCTACCGCATCGACACGGCGTTGCAGGTGCCCCGGATCGACCCGGCGGCCTGGACCCTCCGGATCACCGGGATGGTGGAGAACGAGTTCGAGCTGACCTTCGCCGACCTCCTCGCCCTACCGTTGGAGGAGAGCACGACGACGCTCACCTGCGTGTCCAACCCGGTCGGCGGCGACCTGATCGGCAACGCCACCTGGCTGGGCTACCCGATCCGCCTGCTCCTCGCCAGGGCGAAGCCGCTGCCCGACGCCGACATGGTGTTCTCCCGCAGCCAGGACGGCTGGACCGCGAGCACCCCGCTGGAGATCCTGACCGACGACCGCAACGCGATCCTCGCCGTCGGCATGAACGGCGTCCCCCTCCCGCTCGAGCACGGCTACCCCGTGCGGATGGTCGTGCCCGGCCTCTACGGGTACGTCTCCGCCACGAAATGGGTGGTCGAGCTGAACGTGACCCGGTTCGACCGGGAGACCGCCTACTGGACCAGCCGCGGCTGGTCCGATCACGGCCCGGTGAAGCTATCCTCACGGATCGACGTGCCCCGGTCGAACACCCGGGCCGCGGCCGGCCCGGTCACGGTCGCCGGCGTCGCGTGGTCGCAGCACGTCGGCATCCGTTCGGTGGAGGTGCAGGTCGACGACGGGCCGTGGAACGAGGCGACGCTCGCCGAGGCGATCTCGATCGACACCTGGCGGCAGTGGAGCTGGCAATGGACGGCGACGGACGGCCGGCACATCCTGCGGGTGCGTGCCACCGACGCGGAGGGAAGCGTGCAGACCTCGGTCGTGCAGGACGTGATCCCCGACGGGGCCACCGGACTGGCCGACATCGCGGTCACGGTCGGCTGAGTTCTCCACCGATCCGGCTACCCCGCGACAGGCGGCCCGGCCGGGCGTATCCTCAACAGCACAATCCTCCCCGCGGGACCTTCCCGCGCGGCGGCGACCCCTGTGAAAGGACAGCCATGCGCACCCAGACGAAGCTCTCCCCGGCCGACCTGCGGCATTTCGAGGGGCTGCTTCTGGAGGAGCGCCGCGATCTCAACGTCGCGCTCGGCCGGATCACGCACACCCTCCACGATGTGATCGACGCCCGGAACAGCGGCACCGCCGACGACGAGCACGACCCGGAGGGGCCGACGCTCACGATGGAATGGTCCCGGATGACCGGCGTGCACGGCGAGTTCGAGGCCAAGGCGGCCACGATCGACCGCGCGCTCGACCGCCTCCGCGACGGCAGCTACGGGCTGTGCGTGCGCGGCGGGGAACCGATCGGGCGGGCCAGGCTCGAGGCCCGGCCCGCCGCCGAATTGTGCATTGACTGCGCACGCGACGAGGAGACCCGCCTCCGCGCCTGAGCGACGCCTCAACTGCTGGCTACACCGCGATGCTGGCTACACCTCGAGGCCCGCTGCACCTCGAGGCCGGCTACACCTCGAGGCCGGCTACACCTCGAGGCCGGCTACACCTCGTCGGCGACCGGCGCGGCGAACTGGGCGTTGTAGAGAGCGAAGTAGGCGCCCGCGGCGGCCAGCAGTTCCTCGTGCGTGCCGAGCTCGACGATCCGTCCGGATTCCATCACCAGGATGAGGTCGGCGTCGCGGATCGTGGACAGGCGGTGCGCGATCACGAAGCTGGTGCGATCGGCGCGCAGGGCACTCATCGCCTTCTGCACGAGCACCTCGGTGCGGGTGTCCACCGAGCTGGTCGCCTCGTCGAGGATGAGCACGCTGGGCTTGGCCAGGAACGCCCGGGCGATAGTCAGCAGCTGCTTCTCGCCGGCGCTGACGTTGCCGCCCTCGTCGTCGAGCACCGTGTCGTAGCCCAGCGGCAGAGAGTGCACGAACCGATCCACGTAGGTCGCCTGTGCCGCCGCCTGGATGTCCTCCTCCGAGGCATCCGGTCGGCCATAGGCAATGTTTTCCCTGATCGTGCCGCCGAACAGCCAGGTGTCCTGCAGAACCATACCCATGCGGCTGCGGAGATCGTCGCGGGTCATCGTGGCCACGTCGACGCCGTCGAGGGTGATCCGGCCGGAGTCCAGCTCGTAGAAGCGCATCATCAGGTTGACCAGGGTGGTCTTGCCCGCACCGGTAGGCCCGACGATCGCGACCGTTTGGCCGGGCTCGGCGACGAGGCTGATGTGTTCGATCAGCGGCTGGTCCTCGGCGTAGCGGAACGACACGTCCTCGAAGGCCAGACGCCCGTGGGTGACGTTCGGGGTCTCCGCCTGCACCGGGTCGGGGCTCTGCTCCTCCGCGTCGAGCAGGTCGAAGACCCGTTCGGCGGATGCGACGCCCGACTGGAGCAGGTTGGCCATCGAGCCGAGCTGCGCGAGCGGCTGGGTGAACTGCCGGGAGTACTGGATGAACGCCTGCACATCGCCGAGCTGCATCGCACCGGAGGCCACTTGCAGCCCGCCGACGACGGCGATGCCGACGTAGACGAGGTTGCCGATGAACGTCATCGCCGGCATGATCATGCCGCTGATGAACTGGGCTCCGAAGCTCGCCTGGTAGAGCTCCTCATTCTTGGCCGTGAAGCGCTCCTCGACCTCCTTCTGTCGCCCGAAGACCTTGACCAGCGCGTGGCCGGTGAAGGTCTCCTCGATCTGGCCGTTCAGCTCGCCGGTGTTCTTCCACTGCCCCACGAAGAGCTTCTGTGAGCGCTTGGCAATGAGCATCGTGGTCACCAGGGTGAGCGGCACCGTGACGAGCGCGATCAGGGCCAGCAGCGGCGAGAGCAGGAACATCATCACGATGACCCCGATCACGGTGAGCAGCGACGTGACGATCTGGCTGAGCGACTGCTGCAGGCTCTGCGAGACGTTGTCGACATCGTTGGTGACCCGGCTGAGCAGCTCGCCGCGCTGCACCTTGTCGAAGTAGCGCAGTGGCAGGCGATTGATCTTCGCCTCGATCTCGGCGCGCAGCCGGAACACCGTGCGCTGCACGACCCCGTTGAGCACGTAAGCCTGGATCCAGCTGAAGGTGCTCGCGAGCACGTAGAGGATCATCGCCCAGAGCAGCACGGTCGAGAGCGCCGCGAAGTCGATACCGAGGCCAGGCGTGAGGGTCATCGCGGAGAGCATGTCGGCCTTGGCCGTGTCTCCGGACGCCCGCAGACCCGCGATGACCTCCGCCTGGCTGGCACCCGCCGGGAGGGCCTGGGAGACGACGCCCGAGAAGATCAGGTTCGTGCCCTGGCCGAGCAGGCGCGGTCCGATCACCGAGAAGGTCACACTGATCACGGCGAGCACCAGCACGAGCACGAGCCAGAGCCGCTCGGGCCGGAGCTTGCCGACCAGCCTCTTCGCGGACGGGAGGAAGTTCATCGCTTTCTCGGCCGGGGCGCTCATGCCACCGAACGGGCCGTGCCCGCCACCGGATCCGCGTGCCGGCGGTCGGTCCGCCGTCGGCTGGCTCTTTGTTGCCTCACTCATGCTGTTTCCTCCGCCGTGAGCTGTGAAGACACGATTTCCTGGTATGTTTCGCAGCCCTCCAGCAGCTCGCTGTGGGTGCCCGCGCCGACTATGCGACCGTCTTCGAGCACGAGGATCTGGTCGGCGTCGACGATGGTCGACACCCGCTGGGCCACGATGACCAGCGTTGCCCCGTCGGTCCCGGTCTTGAGAGCCGCCCGCAGGCGAGCATCCGTGGTCAGGTCGAGGGAGGAGAACGAGTCGTCGAAGATGTAGATCTCCGGGCGTTTGACCAGGGCCCTGGCGATCGCGAGCCGCTGCCGCTGGCCGCCTGACACATTGGTGCCGCCCTGGGCGATCGGTGAGTCCAGCCCGTCCGGCATCTCCGTCACGAAGTCCTTGGCCTGGGCGATGGTGAGCGCCCGCCAGAGCTCGTCCTCGGTGGCGTCCGGTTTACCGTACTGCAGGTTGCTGCGCACGGTGCCGGAGAACAGGTACGGTTTCTGCGGCACGAGCCCGATGTGCCCCCAGAGCAGGTCGGGGTTGAGCTCGCGCACGTCCACCCCGTCGACGAGCACCGAGCCGCTGGTGGCGTCGAACAACCTCGGCAAGAGGTTGACCAGGGTGGTCTTGCCCGAGCCGGTGCTGCCGATGATCGCGGTGGTCTGCCCGGAGCGGGCCAGGAAGCTCACGTTGCTGAGCACCGGCTGCTCGGCACCCGGGTACGCGAAGCCCACGTCGAGCAACGCGAGTTCGCCGTGGCCGACGGTCGCATTCACGGGGTGCGCAGGCGGAACCACGCTCGACATGGTGCCGAGGACCTCGCCGATCCGGTCGGCGGACACCGTTGCGCGCGGGATCATCACGGCCATGAACGTGGCCATCATCACCGCCATCAGGATCTGCATCAGGTAGGAGAGGAAGGCGATCAGCGTGCCGACCTGCATCGAGCCGTCCTGGATCCGGAATGCCCCGAACCAGATCACGGCCACGCTGGAGACGTTGAGCACGAGCATCACGATCGGGAACATGAGCGCCATCAGCCGGCCGGCTCGCAGCGCGTAGTTGGTCACGTCCTCGTTGGCCACGGCGAAGCGCGCCTGTTCGCGGTCCTCACGCACGAACGCGCGAATGACCCGGATGCCGGTGAGCTGTTCGCGCAGCACCCGGTTGATCGTGTCGATCTTGGTCTGCATCACCCGGAAGAGCGGCACCATCCGCACGATGATCAGGCCGACGGCGACCAGCAGCACGGGCACGCTGACCGCGATCAGCCAGGACAGCTGCACGTCCTGTCTGATGGCCATGATCACGCCGCCGATCGAAAGGATCGGCGCGGAGACCATCAGGGTCGAGGTCATCAGCACGAGCATCTGCACCTGCTGCACGTCGTTGGTGGAGCGGGTGATCAGCGACGGGGCGCCGAAGCGGGTGACTTCCTGCTCCGAGAATTCGCCGACCCGGGAGAAGACCGCTCCGCGCAGGTCACGTCCGAGGGCCATCGCCGCCTTCGCACCGAAGTAGACCGCGACGATCGAGCAGATGATCTGCGCGAAGGTGATCAGCAGCATCACCCCGCCGACGCGGAGGATGTAACCGGTGTCTCCCTTGGCGACCCCCTCGTCGATGATGTCGGCGTTCAGGGTGGGGAGGTACAGCGACGCGATCGACTGCGCCAGCTGGAAGACGACGACCGCCAGCAGCAGGCGCCAGTAGGGCCGCAGGTATTTCACGAGCAATTTCCACAACATCGGGTCTCCTAAACGGCGTGGTGCGTGGTAGCGGGGGGCAGGGCGGGGGCGCCCATGATGCCGTGCAGGACGAGGGCGGTGATCTCCGCATCGTCGAACTCCGGCCCGTTGCGGATCTGGGGCACGGATGCCGCCAGCGTCACCATTCGGATGATCTGGCCGACCCGTTCGGCCGGCACCGTGAACCGTTCGAGGTCCTCGGCGAGGATGCCGGCCATGATCTGGCCGAACTCGTGGCCGATCTCGTGTCCCTTTTCGTGGCCCGGCGGGGGGCCGTGCCGGCCGAGGGCGCTCATCAGGGTGAACATCGTCGTGAACCGGGCGCGCATCAGGGCGACGATCGCCCGGATCCGCTCCTCGAGCGGGAGCTGCGGGTCGATCTGTCGAAGCTGCCGGCGGAACGGCTCGGGGTCGAGGTGGCGGGCAACGGCGGCCTGGATCAACTCGTCCTTGCTGCCGAACGCCCGAAAGATCGTGCCCTCGGCGATCCCGGCGCAGTCCGCGATCTGCCGGGTGGTCACCGCCTGTCCGTGCTCGAGCAGGAGCGGCGTGACGGCGTCGATGAGCATCGCCTGGCGGTCTTCGACGGACAGCGCTTTCGCGCGGGTGGGTTTGACGGCCATGCCGTCGATCCTATGTGAGTGAGCGCTCACTCACAAGTTGGAATCAGGCGAAAAGAGCTGAGATCCAGGCGACCTCGTCGGGGCCCGGACGCCAGTCGGTCGCTTCGGCCGCGTTCTGGCGGATCTGCTCCGGGCGGGTGGCCCCGGCGATCACGCTGGTGAGCCCCGGCTGGGCGAGGAGCCAGGCGAGCGTGGCCGCGAGCATGGTCACGCCGCGCTCGTCGCACCAGTCCCGGTAGGCCTCGAGCACGTCCCAGGGGGCGTCGTCGACGAGGTGCCGCCTGATCATCATGATCCGGCTGTCCTCCGGGCCGCCGGCCCGGGAGAACTTGCCGGTGAGCAGCCCGTTGTAAAGCGGGAAAAACGGAAGGAAGCCCAGGCCGTAGGCGTTCACGGCGGGGAGCACCTCGTCTTCCACATCGCGCACGAGCAGGCTGTACTCGTTCTGCGCGGAGATGAACCGGGGGTGCGCGCCGAGCGTTGCCGTGAATTCGGCCTCGGCGATCTGCCAGCCGGCCAGGTTGGAGTGGCCGATGTAGCGGATCTTGCCCTCGCCGATGAGGTCGTCGAGAGTGGCCAGCGTCTCCTCGATCGGCGTATTCGGGTCGGGCTGGTGCAGCTGGTACAGGTCGATCCAGTCAGTCTGCAGGCGCCGGAGCGATCCCTCCACGGCGCGGCGAATGTAGCGACGGGAGCCCCTGGCGTTCCAGTCCGGCCCGTTGAGGCCGTTCATGTCCATGCCGAACTTGGTGGCGAGAACGACCTTGTCCCGGTTGCCGCGTAACGCGTGGCCCATCAGGGTCTCGCTCAGGCCACGTTCGGCCCCGTAGATGTCGGCCGTGTCGAACAGCGTGACACCCGCCTCGACGGCGGCGTCGATCACCGCCGACGTGCCGCCCTGATCGGCCGTGGCGGTGCCGGCCCGGCCGAAGTTGTTGCAGCCGAGTCCGATCGTGGACACCATGAGTCCGGACTTGCCGAGGGCGCGAAACTCGATCTCTGCCATCACCCAAGACTAGGGCCGCGCGGCTGTGCTAGACAGGAAACAACCAAAGGGGTACCTGTGAGTGCACTCACGCTCGGCGTCATGTCTCGCTCCGGCAAACCGAACGAGCGTCGGCTGCCCATTCATCCATCGCACCTCGACCGGATCGATCCCGACGTGCGCCGGCGCATCTTCCTCGAAACCGGTTACGGCGACCAGTTCGGCCTGGCCGACGCCCAGCTCGCACCCCTGGTCGGCGGGATCGGCACCCGGGAGGAGCTCATTCGTGACTGCGACGTCATCCTTCTCGCCAAGCCGTTGCTTCGGGATGTGGCCGAGCTGCGCGACGGGCAGGTGCTCTGGGGCTGGCCGCACTGCGTTCAGGATGCCGCGCTCACTCAGTTGGCGATCGACAAGCGTCTGACCCTGATCGCCTTCGAGGCCATGAACCACTGGACCGGGGGTGGCGAGTTCCACCTGCACGTTCTGCACAAGAATAATGAGCTCGCAGGCTACTCGTCGGTGCTGCATGCCCTGGCGCTGACCGGCTCAACCGGCGACTACGGTCGCAAACTCCGTGCCGCCGTGATCGGGTTCGGAGCCACGGCCAGGGGCGCGGTGACGGCCTTGAATGCCCTCGGCGTCTATGACGTGACTGTGCTGACCAGCAGGGACGTGACCGCGGTCAGCTCGCCGATCCACTCGGCCCTGATCGTGCAGCTCGAACACGGGGGTCCCGCGCACGAGAACTTCGCGCTCCCGGAGGGCGGCCGGGTTCCCCTGCCCGACTATCTGGCCGGGTACGACATCATCGTCAATTGCGTGCTGCAGGACCCGAACGCGCCACTCGTCTTCCTGAACACCGCGGATCTGGCCCTGATCATGCCGGGCTCGCTCATCATCGACGTCTCCTGCGACGCCGGAATGGGCTTCGAATGGGCGATACCGACGTCGTTCGACCACCCGACCTTCCTGGTCGGCGACAACGTGACCTACTACGCGGTGGACCACAGCCCCTCCTACCTCTGGAACTCCGCCACCTGGGAGATCAGCGAGGCGCTGCTCCCCTACCTGCCCGAACTCCTCGAAGGAAGCGCGGCTTGGGACGCCAACGAAACACTCCGCCGGGCGATCGAGATTCGGGAAGGGGTCATCCAAAACCCGAGCATCCTTCAGTTCCAGAACCGGTCGGGGGACTATCCGCATCGGGGCCTGGCCTGATGCCCCGGTCCGCGGCCCGGTCCCCACTCCCCCTCCACAGGCGGCGGGCCCACAGGTTCACGCCATGTCCGAAACCCGCCAGAGCGTGACGGCGGCGCGGGCTACAGTCGATACATGACCAGCATCGCACCCTCGTTGATTCGTCTCCCCAGCCCGATCGGCCGACTCGAACTCACCGCCGATTCCGACTGCATACTGTCGCTCTCGATCGAGCGCGACGGCCGCCTTCCACTCGACGGGTCACCCGAATCACCGTCGCCGCTGCTCGAGCGCGCGGCGGTCGAACTCGGCGAGTATTTCGCAGGAACCCGCACCGGCTTCGACCTTCCGGTGCGCCTCACCGGCGGCACGGTCTTTCAACAGAGTGTCTGGCAGCGGCTCGCCGGTCTCCGCTTCGGGGAGGTCATCTCCTACGGCGACCTGGGCGCCTCGATCGGGCGCCCGGGTTCCGGCCGGGCCATCGGTGGCGCGGTCGGCGCGAATCCGGTTCCGATCCTGGTCGGCTGTCACCGGGTTCTCGCCGCCAACGGCCGAATCACGGGCTACAGCGGGGGAAACGGCATCCCGACCAAGGTGTGGTTGCTCGACCACGAGGGCATCGAGCACGTCGACAGTGCTCCCGCCGGCACCCCCCTCGAGGGAATCAGCCTCGGCGCATGACCTCCGCGAAACCGGCCCCCTCCGCGCCTACCAGCCCGGCCCCGCGCCTGCCGGGCTCGCTCGCGATCGCCGACGACGGTCTCCCCCGCTGCGGCTGGGTCGGCTCCGACCCTGAGTACCGCCGTTACCACGACGAGGAGTGGGGTCGTCCGCTCCGAAGCGATCGGCTCCTCTTCGAGAAGCTGTGCCTCGAGGGCTTCCAGGCCGGACTGTCCTGGATCACGATCCTGCGCCGCCGACCGGCGTTCCGGGCAGCATTCTTCGACTTCGACGTGGACCGGGTCGCGGCCATGGACGAGGAGGACGTCGCCCGGCTCGTCACCGACGCGAGCATCATCCGCCACCGGGGCAAGATCGAGGCCACCATCGGCAACGCCAGGGTCACCCGCGATTTGGGCGAGAGCCTCGCCACCCTGATCTGGAGCTTCGCCCCAGCGCCCAGGGCAGCGCGGCTGACCGGGCTCGGCGACATCCCGGCGGTCACCCCGGAATCGACGGCGCTCAGCCGGGAACTCCGAGCCCGCGGCTACCGTTTCGTCGGACCGACCACCGTGTACGCGCTGATGCAATCCGCCGGCCTGGTCGACGACCACGTCGTCGGCTGTCACCGCGCCGAGGCCGTCGCGGCGTAGAGACGTTCCTGCGCCGGGCCGGCACAGCCGCACGGCTGACGCAGCGCTCCGGCTGACGCGGCGCTCCGGTGACGCAGCGCTCCGGCTGACGCGGCGCTACGACTAACGCAGCGCTCCGGCTGACGCGGCGCTACGGCTGACGCGGCGCTGGTGTCACGGCAGCAGGCCGAGCGCCCGCACGTGTTCGCGTTCCTCGATCAGCTCGGCGATCGACGCGTCGATCCGGGCCCGGGCGAAGTCATTGATCGACAGCCCCTGCACGATCTCCCAGCGACCGTCGATGGCCCGCACGGGGAACGAAGAGAAGAGGCCGGCCGGCACGCCGTAGGACCCGTCGGAGACGATCGCGGCCGAGGTCCAGCGGTCGCCGGTGCCGTTGACCCAGTCGTAGACGTGGTCGATGGCCGCACTCGCGGCACTGGCGGCGGAGGATGCCCCTCTGGCCTGAATGATCTCGTAGCCGCGCCCGGCCACCCGCGGGATGAATTCGTCCACGAGCCAGGCCTGGTCGACGAGGTCGGTGACCGGTCGCCCGCTGACGGTGGCGTGGTTAACGTCAGGGTATTGCAGCGCGGAGTGGTTGCCCCAGACGCTGAGCCCGTGGATCTGGTCGACGTGCACGTTCAGCTTCACGGCGAGCTGCGCGATTCCGCGGTTGTGATCGAGGCGGGTCATCGCGGTGAACCGTTCCGCGGGAATGTCGGGGGCGAAGGCACTCGCGACGAGAGCGTTGGTGTTGGCGGGGTTGCCGACCACCAGCACCCGCACATCGGCGGCGGCGCCGGCGTTCAGGGCAGCACCCTGAGGTCCGAATATGCGCCCGTTGCTTTCGAGCAGACCGACCCGTTCCATGCCGACCGCCCGGGGCCGGGAGCCGACCAGCAGGGCGATGTTGACCCCGTCGAAGGCCCGCGCGGGGTCGGCGGTGACCGTCACGGTGCGCAGCAGGGGGAAGGCGCAGTCCTGCAATTCGAGGGCGGTGCCCTCGGCAGCGGCGAGCCCTTCCGGGATCTCCAGCATGGTCAGGTTCACCGGGGTCGTCGGACCGAGAAGCTGACCGGAAGCGATGCGGAAGAGCAGGGCATAACCGATCTGGCCGGCGGCGCCGGTGACGGTGACGTTCAACGCTGGAGTGGGCACGGAACCAGCTTATGGCCGGATGGGCCTCGCGTCAGGTCCGTGTCGCGCCGACCAGTTGCTCCACGACCAGATCGAGCTCGCCGACGGCCCCATGGCGCAGCACGAAGCCGGCCGATTGGGCCCAGTCCAGCAGTGCATCCACACTGTCGAACGACTCGGCGTGTTCGATCACGGCTCGGCTGAAGGCGCCCTTCGCGGTCTTGTTGAAATGGTTGAGGGCCCGGGTGCGTCCGTCGGATGCCTGGGTCACCACGCGCAGGTAGACCGAGTCGGCTCGCACCGGCACGGGCCCGAGGGCCGCGTAACCGGCGGACCTCAGATCGAGCAGGAGTGCGCCATGCCCGCGCAGGGCCTTCTCGACCGGTCCGCTCCAATGCTTCTTGAGGGTGATATTCGGCAGGCGGGAATCGTGGGAGAGCCGGTAGGCCGGGATCAGGTCGAGGGCGCCCACCGGACCGAAGAGGGCGGACTGAATCCGAACGTGCTCGCCGGCCCACGCCCGGGCGGTCGGCGACAGCGTCGGGGCGTCGAGGGCGTCGTAGAGCACACCGGTGTAACGGTCGACGGCCGGCATGGTCGGCGACGCGGTCAGAGCCAGATTGCGTCCAACCTCGGCAACCTGGGTGCGCCCGAGCTTGAGGGCGGCGATCATCTCGTCCGGGTGTTTCGCCAGACCGACCAGCGAACGCACAAGTACCCGCCGGCTGGAGTGCAGCGACGGGTACGCGAGGTTGTGCAGGTCAAGCGGTTCGCCGGTGCCGCCGAGACGCTTGGTCTCGGACGGCGGCAGCAGGAGTAACAATCGGCTAGACGAGCCCCGCCTTGCGGGCGACGATGGTGACCACGTTGTTGGCGACCGAAAGGAATCCGTCCGCCGCCTCGGCGACGATCTTCTTGCCGTCGGCCAGGGTGACCCGGACCTCGCCGCTGGCGAGGATCGCGAGCATCGGCTCGTGGCCGGCGAGGATACCGATCTCGCCTTCCACGGTGCGGGCAACGACCATCGTTGCCTCGCCGGCCCAGACTTCCTGGTCCGCCGCGACGACGCTGACGTTGAGAGCCGCAGCCATGGTTAGTCGTTCTCCTTCTGGATCTTCGCCCACTTCTCTTCGACGTCGGCGATGCCACCGACGTTGAAGAAGGCCTGCTCGGCCACGTGGTCGAAGTCACCGTTGGCGATGGCGGTGAAGGATTCGATGGTGTCCTTCAGGGAAACCGTCGAGCCTTCCACACCGGTGAACTTCTTCGCCATGTAGGTGTTCTGAGAGAGGAACTGCTGGATGCGGCGGGCACGGGAAACCGTGACCTTGTCCTCTTCGGAGAGTTCGTCAACACCGAGGATCGCGATGATCTCCTGGAGTTCCTTGTTCTTCTGGAGGATCGCCTTGACGCGAACGGCCGTCGTGTAGTGGTCGGCGCCCAGGTAGCGGGGGTCGAGGATACGGCTGGTCGAGGTGAGCGGGTCGACGGCCGGGTAGAGGCCCTTCGACGCGATCTCGCGGGACAGTTCGGTCGTCGCGTCAAGGTGGGCGAAGGTGGTCGCCGGAGCCGGGTCGGTGTAGTCGTCCGCAGGCACGTAGATGGCCTGGAGCGAGGTGATCGAGTGGCCACGGGTCGAGGTGATGCGTTCCTGGAGGATACCCATCTCGTCGGCCAGGGTCGGCTGGTAACCCACGGCGCTCGGCATGCGGCCGAGCAGCGTCGACACTTCGGAGCCGGCCTGGGTGAAGCGGAAGATGTTGTCGATGAAGAGCAACACGTCCTGCTTCGCGACGTCGCGGAAGTACTCCGCCATCGTCAGCGCGGAGAGCGCGACGCGAAGACGCGTTCCCGGCGGCTCGTCCATCTGGCCGAACACCAGGGCGGTCTTGTCGAAGACGCCCGCCTCTTCCATCTCTTTGATGAGGTCGTTGCCCTCACGGGTGCGCTCGCCGACACCGGCGAACACGGACACTCCACCGTGGTCCTGCGCGACGCGCTGGATCATTTCCTGGATCAGCACGGTCTTGCCGACACCGGCTCCACCGAACAGTCCGATCTTTCCACCGAGAACGTACGGGGTGAGAAGGTCGATGACCTTGATGCCGGTTTCGAACAGCTGGGTCTTGGACTCGAGCTGGTCGAAGGGCGGCGGCTTGCGGTGGATGGGCCAGCGCTCGGTGATTTCGATCTTCTCGCCGGGCTCAGCGTTGAGCACCTCGCCGATGGCGTTGAAGACGCGACCCTTGGTGACGTCTCCGACGGGCACGGTGATGGGTGAGCCGGTGTCCCTGACCTCCTGGCCGCGGACCAGACCGTCGGTGGGGTTCAGCGCGATCGCGCGGACGAGGTCGTCACCGAGGTGCAGGGCGACCTCGAGGGTGATCACGGTGGAGACATCGCCGATGACGATGGTGGTCTTCAGCGCGTTGTACATGCCCGGGATCGAATCGTGCGGGAACTCGATGTCGACGACCGGGCCCGTGACGCGGGCGATCCGGCCTATGGCGACGGTCTCAACCGGTGCGTGGACTGGCGCGGTTGCGGTGTCAGTCATTGCTCTCTCTTCTCTGGGTTAGTTCTTGGCGGATGAGAGCGCTTCGGCTCCACCCACGATCTCGGAAATCTGCGAGGTGATCTCGGTCTGCCTGGCGTTGTTCGACAACCGGGTGAAGTCCTTGATGAGTTTGTCCGCGTTGTCGGAGGCCGACTGCATGGCCTTCTGACGCGACGCGTGCTCCGCGGCAGCGGACTGCAGCATGGCGTTGAAGATGCGGCTCTCGATGTAGACGGGCAGGAGTGCGTCGAGAACGGTTTCCACATCAGGCTCGAACTCGTACAACGGCAGGACCTGGTTCTCGCCGGGTTCCTCAACGCCTTCGACGACTTCGAGGGGCAACAGACGAACGACCTCGGGCACCTGGGTGACCATGCTGACGAACCGGTTGTAGACCACGTGGATCTCATCGACTCCGCCGTCGTCGGCGTCCCGGAGGAACGCCTCGAGAAGCGCGTCGCTGATCTCCTTGGCGGTTTCGAACTGGGGCTGGTCGGTGGAACCGGTCCAGACCCGTTCGGACGGGCGCCGACGGAAGTTGAAGTACGCGGCCGCCTTGCGCCCGACCAGGAAGTAGACGACATCCTTGCCCTGCGCCAGCAGGAGCTGGGTCAATGACTCGGCTTCGCGCAGCGCCTGCGAGCTGAACGCGCCGGCAAGACCACGGTCGGACGCGAAGATGACCACCGCGGCCCGTTCGATCTTTTCCGGTTCGGTGGTGAGCACGTGCGCAACATTGGTGTACGTTGCCACGGCCGATACCGCCTGGGTGATTGATCGTGCGAACGGGGTCGACGCGGCGACTCGCGCCTTGGCCTTCTGGATGCGCGAGGCCGAGATCAACTCCATGGCCCGAGTGATCTTCTTGGTCGTCTGGGCAGCCTTGATCTTCTGCCGGTAGACCCGAAGTTGCGCTCCCATGTGTCTCCTGTGCTTCCTTGTCTGTGGGTGAATGTGCCGGTGCGGCCGTTCGTGGGGCCCCCCGGAGGGGCCCCAGGCGGCTTAGCGCCGGTGCTTCACAATCTTTTCCTGATTGACGTCTTCGGCGGCAATCGCTTCGAACTCTTCCTTGCCGACCGAGGCGAGCGGCTTGCCCTCACCGGTCTGGAACTCGCGCTTGTAGTTGTCGACCTCTGCCTCGAGCGACGCGACGATGGAGTCGTCGAGGACGTTGGTCTCACGCAGCTTCGTGAGGACGTCGGTGGTGCGACCGAGGTGGTCGAGCAGTCCGCGTTCGAAACGGAGCACGTCCTCAACCGGGACCTCGTCGAACTTGCCGTTCGTTCCGGCCCAGATCGAGACGACCTGGTCCTCGACCGGGTACGGGGAGTACTGCGGCTGCTTGAGCAGCTCGGTCAGGCGCGCGCCACGGGCGAGCTGACGGCGGCTGGTCGCGTCGAGGTCCGACGCGAACATCGCGAAAGCCTCGAGCGAACGGTACTGGGCCAGTTCGAGCTTCAGCGTTCCGGAGACCTTCTTGATCGACTTCACCTGCGCGTCGCCACCGACTCGCGACACCGAGATGCCCACGTCGACTGCGGGGCGCTGGTTGGCGTTGAACAGGTCGGACTGGAGGAAGATCTGACCATCGGTGATCGAGATCACGTTGGTCGGAATGTAGGCCGAGACGTCGTTGGCCTTGGTCTCGATGATCGGCAGGCCGGTCATCGATCCGGCGCCGAGGGCGTCGGAGAGCTTCGCACAACGCTCGAGCAGACGGGAGTGCAGGTAGAACACGTCACCGGGGTAGGCTTCGCGTCCCGGCGGGCGGCGCAGCAGCAGCGACACGGCACGGTAGGCCTCGGCCTGCTTGGACAGGTCGTCGAAGACCACGAGAACGTGCTTGCCCTGGTACATCCAGTGCTGGCCGATGGCCGAGCCGGTATACGGGGCGAGGTACTTGAAGCCGGCCGGGTCGGAGGCGGGGGACGCGACGATGGTCGTGAATTCCATGACTCCGGCATCCTCGAGCGCGCCCTTGACGGCGGCGATCGTGGAGCCCTTCTGACCGATGGCGACGTAGATGCAGCGAACCTGCTTGTTCACATCGCCCGAAGCCCAGTTGGCCTTCTGGTTGATGATGGTGTCGATCGCGATCGCGGTCTTGCCGGTCTGGCGGTCGCCGATGATCAGCTGGCGCTGGCCCCGGCCGATCGGAATCATCGCGTCGATGGCCTTGATGCCGGTCTGCATCGGCTCGTGCACGGACTTGCGGTCCATGACGCCGGGGGCCTGAAGCTCGAGGGCACGACGGCCCTCGGACTCGATCGGGCCGAGGCCGTCGATCGGGGCACCGAGCGGGTCGACGACGCGACCGAGGTAGCCGTCGCCGATGGGAACGGAGAGCACCTCGCCGGTGCGGTGCACCTCCATGCCCTCAACGATTCCGGCGAACTCGCCGAGGACGACGACACCGATCTCGTCTTCGTCGAGGTTCAGGGCGAGGCCCAGTGTGCCGTCGGCGAATTTGATGAGCTCGTTGGCCATCACGCTGGGAAGACCCTCGACGTGGGCGATTCCGTCGCCGGCCGTGGTGACGTAGCCAACCTCGTTCGTGGCGGTCTTGCTCGGCTCGTAGGACTTGACGAAGTCCTGGAGAGCATCGCGGATCTCATCGGGGCTGATCGTTAGTTCTGCCATCATCTTCCCTTTCCTGTACGGGGTGTACAGGTTCTGTCTGAAACGAAACGTTGCCGCTTCGAGGTTTTCGTTCCGATTGACCGTAGGTCAGCCGGCAAGCTGGAGTCTCAAATCCTTGAGTCGGGTGGCGATGCTGCCATCAATGACATCGTCGCCGATCTGTACGCGCACTCCGCCGACGAGCGACGGGTCCACGACCAGGTTGATGGTGAGCTTGCGCCCGTACCGCTCCGACAGGTTGGCGCGCAACCGGTCGAGTTGCGGCGCCGACAACGGCGAAGCCGAGGTGACGGTCGCAATCGACGTGCCTGACTGGTCGGCCACGACGGCCGCGGCGTGGCCGAGCAGTTCGCCGATCCGGCGTCCGCGGGGCTGCTGCACGAGGTGCCGCACGATGACCAGGGTCTGCGCGGTGACCTTGTCGGTGAGGATGGAGTCGACGAGTCCGACCTTGGCCTGTGCGGCACCGAGCTTGCTCGCGAGAGCCAGCTCCAGTTCCGCGTTGCCGGATACGGTCGCACCGAACGAGAAGAGTTCGGCTTCGACGACGCCTTCGGCGGCGGCCGAGGATGCGACGCACCGCAAGCCGACGTCTTCGATGCCCGCGAGCAGGTCGGTGTGACTCGACCAGCGCGCCGCGGTCACGGCCTGCAGCAGGTCGAGCGCGGTCGACGTGACGACGGGGCCGAACACCTTGGCGACCAGGGTCGCCTTGGGTGCGGCGTCAACTGCCGGGTCAACGAGAGCCGACAGGAGCTGCGAGGACTCGCCGATAACGCGACCCGCATTCAGCAGGCTTTCCCCGGTCGCCAGATCGGCCGTGCCGCCGAGGGCGGACAGTGCCGCTCGCGACGAGGCCAAAGCTTCTCTGGTGGCGCTTCCCATTACTTAGCTGCTTTCTCCGACGCCTCAAGGTCGGCCAGGAAACGGTCGACAATGGCGCTGGCCTTCGCGTCGTCGGTCAGGCTCTCGCCGATGACACCCGATGCGAGGTCGATGGCCAGGGTGCCGACTTCGGAACGCAGGGACACGACGGCCGCCTGACGCTCTGCTTCGATCTGGACCTTGGCGCTCGCGGTAACGCGGGCGGCCTCATTGACGGCCAGTTCACGGTGCTCGGCGACGATCTTCTGACCGTCCGCACGGGCGACCTCGCGGATCTTGCCGGCTTCGGCACGCGCGTCAGCAAGCTGGGCCGTGTACTGCTCGAGAGCGGCTTCGGCCTGGCGCTGGGCGTCGTCCGCCTTGGCGATGTTTCCTTCGATGGCTTCAGCGCGCTCGTCGAGGAGCTTCTGCATCCTCGGAAGAACAAGCTTCCAGAAGAAGAACAGAATCACGACGAAGATCAGACCGGACCAGATTATGTCGTAGAGCTCCGGGAGAAGCGGGTTGCGCGTCTCGGTCTCCGCTGCAGCTGCTATCACTGCGTTAAACATCGTGCCTCCTGACTAGAGAGAAAAGAGGACTAAACGAAGATGAAGTAGGTCGCGATACCGATGAAGGCGAGTGCCTCGGTGAAAGCGATACCGATGTACATCAGGACCTGAAGCTGGCCGGCCAGTTCGGGCTGACGAGCAACACCCTCGATGGTCTTGCCGACGACGATACCGACGCCGATTGCCGGGCCGATGGCCGCGAGGCCATAACCGACGGTCGCGATGTTTCCGTTGATTGCCGCGAGAACGGATGTTGCGTCCACGTATGTTTCCTTCCGTAGTGCCAAAAACAGCGAGTGCCGAATTCGGGTTTAGTGTTCCTCAGCCAGCGCGAGCTGGATGTAGACAGCGGTGAGCAGGGCAAAAATGTAAGCCTGGAGGACCGCGATCAGCACTTCGAAGAGTGTGAACGCGAATCCGAAGACGAGGGTGCCGGCTCCGAAGAGCTTGAAGCCGCCGTCTGCGGTGAAGAAGAAGAACTGGGTGGCGCTGAAGAAGAGCACCAGGAGGAGGTGACCGACGATCATGTTCATCAGAAGTCGCAGGGTCAGCGTGACCGGACGGACCAGGAAGGTCGAGATGAACTCGATCGGGGTCACGATGATGTACAGGAACGGGGGCACGCCTGGGGGGAACAGCGCGTTGCGGAAGAAATTGCCTGGGTTCTTCTTGACGCCGGCGTAGATGAACGCGACGTAGGCGATGACGGCCAGCACGAGCGGCACGCCGATCACGCTGGTGCCGGCGATGTTCAGGAACGGTAGCGGGCCGGTGATGTTCATGAACAACACCATGAAGAAGATCGTTGTGATCAGCGGCAGGAAACGCTTGCCGTCCTTCTTGCCGAGGATGTCTTCGGCAATGTTGACTCTGGCGAAGTTGAGGCCGAGTTCGACGACGCTCTGGAAGCGGGTCGGAATGATCTTCATCCGGCGGGTGCCGAGCCAGAAGACGAGGAGCAGCACGGCCACCGCAAGGAAGCGGATGAGCATGATGCGGTTGATTTCGAACGGCGAGCCCGCGAACAGAACAGCTTCAGGGAAGAATTCGTTGATCGACGGACCGTGGAACTCACCGTCACCGGTGGCAGACGGGAGCAGCAGACTTACGGCGGTTTCTAGCAGCGCTTTCTCCAGGTTCGGGGCGGGGAGCTCTGCTCTCGCGATGACGAATAGTGGGCTGGGCTGCCCAGCACGATGGCACGAGCAACGCGGGGCGAACCGGTCATTACCCTACCAAGGAATCGGCCCGGCGGGCGAATCGTGGTGGGATTTCAATTCTCCGAGGAGGACCCGGGCAGGGTGACGTCGCTGGCGTAGGTCATGCGGCTCTTCAACACCACGATCGCGTCGACGGCGAGGGACCCGATCACGCCTGCGATGATGCTGAGGAACAGCACGACGGGCTGGATCCAGGGCTGGTCCTTGAGCAGCACGACGATCACCAGGAAGACGATGAACTTGACCAGCCAACCGCCCAGCACGATCGCGAAGAACGCGCCGATGGCCCCCTGGCTGCCGGCGAAGCGATTGGCGAGCAGGATGCTGCCGGCCGTGATTCCCATGAAGACCACGGACAGGGCGGTGCCGATCAGAGCGCTGATCACTCCGGTTCCTCCCGCGACGAGGCCGCCGACCACGGCGCCGACGATGCCGATGCCGCCGGCGAGGAACCCGCCGAGCACGAGGATGCGCCGGAACACGGGTACGGAGGTGGGCTGCGGGGTGGATCGGGGCGGGTTGGTCATGTGTGCTCCTCTGCCGTGGCGGACGCCTCGTCGAGAGGGTCCAGCCTGGCGATGTCGGGTTCGTCGATCGGGCGGGCGAGCTGGCTGGCGGCCTCGACCGCTTTGCGACGGCTCAGCGGGGCCAGGGTGACCATCGCGCATACGATCAGGGCCGCCACCAGGAAGATCGTCGCGTACCAGGTTGGCAACCCGAAGTAGACGGGCAGGACGAAGTAGAGCAGACAGCCGATCGAGGCGGCGGCGGTCCAGCCGTAGAAGATCAGCACGGCGTGGAGGTGGGAGTGACCCATGTCCAGGAGCCGGTGGTGCAGGTGCTTGCGGTCGGCGCTGAATGGCGATTTGCCGGCCCGCACTCGGCGGAAGACGGCCAGGCCGAAGTCGAGCAGGGGGATGATCAGGATCGCGACCGGCAGGATGATCGGGATGAAAGCGGGAAAGAGCTGGGACCGATTCACGGCGGTCGGGTCGATCTGGCCGGTGATGGCGATCGCCGAGGTTGCCATCAGCAGTCCGACCAGGAGCGCGCCGGCGTCGCCCATGAACAGCTTGGCGGGGCGCCAGTTCAGCGGCAGGAAGCCGAGGCAGGCGCCGACGAGGATCGCCGCGATCAGCGAGGCCAGGTTGAAGTAGTTGCTCGGAGAGGTGTCGCGCACGAGCAGGTAACTGTAGAGGAAGAACACGCCGTTGGAGATGAGGGCGACTCCGGCGACAAGCCCGTCGAGACCATCGATGAAGTTGATCATGTTCATCACGATCACGATCGCGATCACCGTGATCAGGATCGACATCCAGGACGAGCCGACGGTGAGCCCGCCGATCGGCAGCGACAGCACCTGCACGCCCTGCCAGGCGACCAGTCCGGCGGCGATGAACTGCCCGGCCAGTTTGGTCATCCAGTCGAGGTCCCAGATGTCGTCGGCGACGCCGAGGAGCACGATCATCAGGGCCGCGCCGAGGATGGCGAGGATCTGCTCGGGGTCGGAGAAGATGAGGCGGAGGGGGGCGAATTGCCCGGCGATCAGGTAGGAGACGCCGAAGGCCGCGAACACGCCGAAGAAGATCGCGATTCCGCCGAGTCTGGGCGTCGGCAGGGTGTGCACATCACGTTCGCGGATCTTCGGGTAGAGCCGGTACCGGTGGCTGAGCTTGAGCACGACGAACGAACAGCCGAAGGTGACGATGGCCGAAACGAGCGCCAGGAGGACGAATATGGTCATGGTCAGCCGGCGTCCGTGACGACACCGGTCGGCCCGGCGTCGGTCGAAGCACCGGCCGCAGGCCCCGATTCGATCTCGGCCTCCTGCTCGGTGCCGGGCTCCTGCTCGGGGTTCGTCTCCGAGTTCACAACCGACTCGGGGACGGGCGGAACGTAGCCGACCGGGGCGAGCACGTCACCGATCACCTCGGCGATGGCCTCACGGGAGATCACGCCGTTGCGCACGATGATGAGCTTTCCGCCGTTGGTGGCGAAGCCGGTGGCGTCGATGATTGTCGACGAGGTGTCACCCGGACGGTCGCCGATCGGCTCGTAGTCGCTGCCGGCCACTCCCCCGTCGAGGTAGACGGCCACGCTGGCGCCGAGCATGTCCTCGGCCCCGATCGCGTCGATCGCGGAGGGGAGGCCACTGGAATTGGCGGAGGACACGGCCAGGGGGCCGGTCTCGGCGAGCAGGTCGAGCGCGACCTGGTTGCGCGGCATCCGCAGGGCCACGGTACCCCGGGTCTCACCGAGGTCCCAGACCAGCGACGGCTGGGCGTTGAGCACGACGGTGAGTCCGCCCGGCCAGAACGTGGCCACCAGGGTCCTGACCGGCGCGGGCACATCCTGGGCGAGGGCGTCCATGGTGGTGATCTTGGGAATGAGCACGGGCGGCGGCGAGGTGCGGCCTCGCCCCTTGGCGTCCAGCAGGCGTTGCACGGCCTCGGGGCTGAACGCGTCGGCGGCGACACCGTAGACGGTGTCGGTGGGGATGACGACGAGCGCGCCGCGACCGATGGCCGAGCGTGCGAGTCTCATGCCGGTCGTGTAGTCAGTGTCGACCGAGCAGTCGTAGATGCGTGTCATTGGGGTTCGATTCTAGTGCAGGCCGCGCACGGGAGGCTGAGGATGCAACCGCGCCCTCGGCGGTCTGGGCGTGGCCCTAGGCCCCGGCCGGTGCGAGTGCGGTGGTCGCGCGGTCGCGCAGGGTGTAGTCGCGGTGGGTGGCGGCGGCGCGCCACCCGTCCAGGCCGAGGAGTTCCCGGATCTCTGCGCCCTGCAGTTCGCCGTGCTCGATCACGAGCACCCCGCCGGGGCGGAGCAGTCGCAGCGCCGTCCGGGAGACGTGCCGCACGACGTCGAGGCCGTCCGGTCCACCGAACAGAGCGTGGGCCGGGTCGAACAGGCGCACCTCAGGATCGCGGGGAATGGCCTCGGCCGGAATGTACGGCGGGTTGGAGATGACGACCGCCACGGTTCCGTCCAGTTCCGTGAAGGCGTCGGCGAGGTCGCCGAAGACGAGCGAGGCGTTGGCGGCGCCGACCTGGGCGAAGTTGCGGGTGGTCCACGGGAAGGCCTCCGGGGAGTTCTCGACCGCGAAGACCCTGGCGTTCGGCACCTCGACGGCCATCGCCAGTGCGATGGCGCCGCTCCCCGTGCCGAGGTCCACCGCGATCGGTTCCGGGTCGGGGAGCGCGCGCAGCGCGTCGATCGCGAACTGGGCCACCTGTTCGGTCTCCGGGCGGGGCACGAACACCCCAGGGCCGACGAACAATTCGATCGCACGGAACGGCGCGCGACCGGTGATGTGCTGCAGCGGTTCGCGGAGTGCCCGGCGGCGCACGAGCTCGAGGATCGCGGCGGCATCCGTCGCGCTCAGCGCGCTGCGCAGGATGCCGGCCGCCTGCACCCGACCGCGGCTCTGACCGAGCACGTGGCCGATCAGCAGGTCGGCGTCGACCTCGGGATCGCCGATGCCGGCCCGGCCGAGCGAATCGATCGCCCGATCGCGGATTTCATCGACGGATGTGGGAATGGAATGGTCGCTCGGCGGAGTTGTCACTCTTTGGAATGTAATGCACTCGCACGCCCCGTGCCGTGGCCGTAGGCTGGGCGAGGTCCCAGACTCCGATTGAAAGGCTCCCTGATGCCCGCAAAGATCTACTCCGACATCACCGCTGCTGTTGGCGGGACCCCTCTGGTGAAACTCAATCGCCTCACCGCCGGCCTCGACGCGACGGTGCTGGTCAAGCTCGAGTTCTACAACCCGTCCGGCAGCGTCAAGGACCGGATCGGGATCGCGATCGTCGACGCGGCCGAGGCCTCGGGAGAGCTGTCGCCCGGCGGCACCATCGTCGAGGGAACCAGCGGCAACACCGGCATCGCCCTGGCCATGGTCGGCGCGGCCCGTGGGTACAAGGTCATCCTCGCGATGCCGGACACCATGAGCAAGGAACGCCGCCTGCTGCTGCGCGCCTACGGCGCAGAGATTGTGCTGACCCCGGGCTCCGAGGGCATGCGCGGCGCCGTGACGAAGGCCGAGGAGATCGCCGCGGGTACGCCGGGCGCGGTCCTCGCCCACCAGTTCGACAACCCGGCCAACCCGGCGATCCACCGCGCGACCACCGGCGTGGAGATCTGGAACGACACCGACGGCGCTGTGGATATCCTCGTCGCGGGCATCGGCACCGGAGGAACCATCACGGGCGCCGGGCAGCTGCTCAAGGAACGCAAGAGCTCCGTGCGCGTGGTCGCCGTCGAACCGATCGACTCCCCCATCCTCAACGGCGGCAAGCCAGGCCCGCACAAGATCCAGGGCATCGGCCCCAATTTCGTGCCGGCCATCCTCGACACGCACGTCTACGACGAGGTGACGGATGTGACGCTCGCCGACTCTCTTACCACTGCGCGCAGCCTGGCCACCGAAGAGGGCATCCTCTCCGGTATCTCGGGAGGCTCCGCGGTCTGGGCCGCGATTGAACAGGCGAAGCGGCCGGAAAACGCCGGCAAGGTGATCGTGGCGATCATGCCGAGCTTCGGCGAACGCTACCTCTCTACCGTGCTCTACGAAGACCTGCTGGACTAGGCCGGAACGGCAGGCCGAAACCGACGATGGGCGTACTTTCCAGCATCCGCGAGGACCTGACGATGGCGCGCGCCCATGACCCGGCTGCCCGAAGCAACACCGAGATTCTTCTCGCGTACAGCGGGCTGCACGCCGTGTGGTCATACCGTCTCGCGCACCGGCTCTGGACGGCCGGCCTCTGGTTGCCGGCCCGGCTGGTCTCCCAATTCACCCGGTTCCTGACCGGGATCGAGATCCACCCCGGCGCCCGGATCGGGCGGCGCCTGTTCATCGACCACGGCATGGGCGTCGTGATCGGCGAGACGAGCGAGATCGGCGACGATGTCATGCTCTACCACGGGGTCACCCTGGGCGGGAAGACCCGCCACGGGGTCGTGCGCGGCGAGAAGCGGCACCCCACCCTCGGGAATGGGGTGACCGTCGGCGCGGGAGCGAAGATCCTCGGACCGGTCACGATCGGGGCCTGGAGCACGATCGGCGCAAACGCTGTCGTCACGAAGGACGCCCCCGCCAAATCGCTGCTCCTGGGCATTCCCGCCGTCATCCAGCCGGTCAGGGCCGAGACCTTCGAGGCCGCCCGCGTGCTTCCGCTCGCCGAGGACTAACACGGCCGACAGACACGGCCGACAGACACGGCCGCCAGACTGCCCGGCCGGTTAACGAGTCCGGTCGAGGTCGGCCCGGCTAGCGGGTGACCTCGACCGGACTGGTCGAACTGGTGCGGAGACTAGTCGTGATCGCCGATCTCGGCCAGGCGGGTTGCTTCGTCCGCCGTGATGCAGGAGTCGATGACGGCATCGAGGGCACCGTTCATGACGGTGTCCAGGTTGTACGCCTTATACCCCGTGCGGTGGTCCGCGATCCGGTTCTCCGGGAAGTTATACGTGCGGATCCGCTCGGAGCGGTCCATGGTGCGGATCTGTCCCTTGCGAACGAGGCTCGCTGCCGCGTCGATCTCTTCCTGCTGGCGGGCGAGGACCCGGGCACGCAGAACGCGCATGCCCGCTTCCTTGTTCTGCAGCTGGCTCTTCTCGTTCTGCATCGCGACCACGATGCCGGTCGGAAGGTGGGTGATCCGCACGGCGGAGTCGGTCGTGTTGACCGACTGGCCTCCGGGCCCACTGGAGCGGTAGACGTCGATCTTGAGGTCGTTCGCGTTGATCTCGACTTCTTCGGGCTCGTCGACCTCGGGGAAGACGAGCACGCCGGCGGCGGAGGTGTGGATGCGTCCCTGCGACTCGGTGGCCGGCACCCGCTGAACGCGGTGCACGCCGCCCTCGTACTTGAGGTGCGCCCAGACGCCTTCGGCAGGGTCGCTGGAGGACCCCTTGATGGCGAGCTGGATGTCCTTGATCCCGCCGAGGTCACTCGTGGTCTGCTCGATGATCTCGGTTTTCCAGCGCTTCGACTCGGCGTAGTGCAGGTACATCCGGAGCAAGTCGGCGGCGAACAGCGCGGATTCCGCGCCGCCCTCCCCCATCTTGATTTCCATGATCACGTCGCGGGCGTCGAGCGGGTCGCGCGGAATCAGCAGTCGCCGCAGCTTTTCGGCCGCGCCTTCCAACTGCTGCGTCAGTCCCGGGATCTCGGCGGCGAAATCGGCGTCCTCTTCCGCGAGTTCCTGTGCGGCCTCGAGGTTGTCGCCGATCTCTTTCCACTCGTTCCAGGCCGCGATGATGCGGCTGAGCTCGGCGTAGCGCCGGTTCACTTTCTTCGAGCGGGCCGGATTCGCGTGGAGCTCCGGATCCGCCAGCTGAGACTGCAGTTCGTCGTGCTCAGCCAGCAGAGTCAGAACGGACTCAAACATCAGTGGTCCTTGTCTGACCCGTTCAGGGTCGGCATCGACTTCTGGACCTGCATGAGGAATTCGACGTTGGAGGAGGTCTCCTTAAGACGGCCGAGGATGACCTCGAGCGCCTGCTGCTGCTCGAGCCCGGCGAGGGCGCGGCGCAGCTTCCAGGTGATCTTGACCTCGTCCGCGCTCATCAGCATTTCTTCACGACGGGTGCCGGATGCGTTGACGTCGACCGCGGGGAAGATTCGCTTGTCGGCCAGCTGGCGCGACAGGCGCAGTTCCATGTTGCCGGTGCCCTTGAACTCTTCGAAGATGACCTCGTCCATCTTGGACCCGGTCTCGACGAGCGCCGACGCGAGAATGGTGAGCGAGCCACCGTTCTCGATGTTGCGCGCGGCACCGAAGAAGCGCTTCGGCGGGTAGAGCGCCGAGGCGTCGACACCACCGGAGAGGATGCGGCCCGACGGCGGCGCGGTGAGGTTGTAGGCGCGGCCGAGACGGGTGATCGAGTCGAGCAGCACGACAACGTCGTGGCCCAGCTCGACCAGGCGCTTGGCACGCTCGATGGCGAGTTCGGCGACCGTGGTGTGGTCCTCTGCGGGGCGGTCGAAGGTGGAGGCGATGACCTCGCCCTTCACCGTGCGCTGCATGTCGGTGACCTCTTCGGGACGCTCGTCGACGAGAACGACCATGAGGTGGACCTCGGGGTTGTTCGTGGCGATGGCGTTGGCGATCTGCTGCATGACGATGGTCTTGCCGGCCTTCGGCGGCGCCACGATCAGGCCGCGCTGGCCCTTGCCGATCGGGGCGACGAGGTCGATGATCCGCTGGGTCAGCTTGCCGGGCTCGGTCTCGAGGCGCAGACGCTCCTGCGGGTAGAGCGGGGTGAGCTTCTGGAACTCGACCCGGGTGGAGGCTTCCTCGACGGTCAGGCCGTTGATCGAGTCGACCTTGACGATCGCGTTGTACTTCTGGCGGCCGTTCTGGTCGCCCTCGTGGGGCTGGCGGATCGAGCCGACGACGGCGTCACCCTTGCGCAGGTTGTACTTCTTGACCTGGCCGAGCGAGACATACACGTCGCTCGGGCCCGGCAGGTAGCCGGAGGTGCGAACGAAGGCGTAGTTGTCGAGAACGTCGAGGATGCCGGCAACCGGGATGAGGACATCGTCGTCACCCAGCTCGGGCTCGAAGTCGTCGCCCGCCGTGACACCGCGACGCTTGCGGTCGCGGAACCGGTTGCGGTTGCTGCGGCTGCCCATGTCGTCGTCGGGACCGTTCCGGTCCTGACCCTGGTTGCGGTCCTGACCCTGGCGCTCCTGGGCCTGACGGTCCTGGTTGCGGTCCTGATTGCGGTCCTGGTTGCGGTCCTGACGCTCCTGACCCTGATTGCGGTCCTGGTTGCGGTCCTGACGCTCCTGACCCTGGTTGCGGTCCTGGCCCTGGGCCTGTCGGTCCTGGCCGCGGTCGCCCTGGGAGTCCTGGTTCTGGTTCTGGTTCTGGTTCTGGTTCTGGTTGCGACCGGCCTGGCGCTGGTTCTGCTGGCGCGAGTTGTCGTCGCCGGTCTGGTTGCGGTCGCCGGTCTGGTTGCGGTCGCCGCCGCGGCTGCGGTTGCGGTTGCGGCCCTGGCGCGGCTGCTCGGTCTGCTCGGCGTCGGCCTGCTCGGCGTCGGCCTGCTCGGCGTTGCCCTGCTCGGAGCTGGTCTGCTCGCCGCTGGTCTGCTCGGAACGGGTCTGCTCGGCATCGGTCTGTTCGACGGGCGCGGCCTGGGTATCAGGCTCGGTGGTCGTGGCATCGGCGGCGCCCTGTGCGTCGGCGTTGTTGCGGGCATCGATGCTGCTCCGAGCGTCGATGCTGTTACGGGCGGTGCCGTTGCGGGAGTTGCCGCGGGCACTGCCGCGGCGGGAGCGGCCGGTGCTGGGCTCGACGGCCGCATCGGTCTCCGGGGCGGCGACGGTCTCGGCGGAGACCGGGGCCTCGGCAGTGGCCGGTGCATCTGTGGTCGTGTCGGTGGTCGCTTCGGCTGCGGCGGCCTCGAGGGCCACTGCTGCCGCCTTGACGGTGCCCGAGGTGGCGCGCTTGCGGGCCTGCCGAACCGGCTTCTCGACGGGTGCGGCCGCTTCGACCGTCGCACCGTCGGCGGATGCGCCGGCGTAGGTGGCCGGGGCGGTGGTCCGGCGGGTGGTCGGTGCGGCATCCGGAAGGATGATGCCCAGTCCGAGGTCTCCGTCGGCGTTGACGTGTGCGACGGCGGGGGCCGCGGTAGCGGTGGTGGCACGCCGCGGGGCGCGCTTGCGGGGAGCGGTCGCCGGGGCGAGCGGGGCTTCGACGGTGGGGGCTTCGGCGGCCGGGGCCTCGAGCGTCACCGAGGTGTCGACGGCAGCAGCGCTGTCGACGGAGTCAACGGTGGAGTTGGTCTTGGCCTGTTCCATGGTGATTGCCTCCACGAGTTCCCCCTTGCGTAGTTTGGACGCGCCGGCGATGCCCAGCTCGAGCGCAAGAGCCTGGAGCTCGGCGACTCGGAGGGTGGCCAGGTGCGATGAATCCGCAGCAGTAGTGCGGAGGTTGACGTCAGTCACGAAAAATTGTCCTTTCCCCTGGCGTCAAAAACGGTGGGCCAGGGAAGCTGTGTGCAGCGTCTCACGCGCTGCGGGTGGTCCAATCCGACTGTTGCGTGGATTGGAGTGAACACACACAGCTACGCACAGATGAGGCGATAGCAAGTGAGTTACAGGGAATGCACCGGAGAAGGGTCCCGCTCGTTAGGCGGTTCCATCGGGTACAACTCAACCCTAGCAGAACGAAATGGCCTGGCTGACGCCCCCGCCCGGGGCTGCCGGCCGCGACGAATCAAGACCGCGGCGGGGCCACTACCGCTGCGGTGGCCCTGCCGCGCGGGTCAGACGTCGGTGCGGCTGACCGTGGCTCCCATGAAGTCGACGGCGAGCATGAGCGCCTGCCAGGGCGTCTCGGATTCGGCGGCGACGAGTTCGGCGGCGACCAGACGCTGGCCGGGGTCGCTGGCGAGCACGAGGATGGACGGGCCGGCGCCGGAGACGACGGCGGCGAATCCGTGCTCTCGAAGCAGGGTGATCAGCTGGTTGGTTTCCGGCATCGCGGCGGCACGGTAGCTCTGGTGCAGCTTGTCCTCGGTGGCGGCCAGCAGCAGCTCGGGGCTCTGGATCAGCGCGGCGATCAACAGGGCAGAGCGCGACACGTTGAAGACGGCGTCCTCGTGTGGCACCGACTCCGGCTGCAGGCTGCGAGCCAGTGCCGTCGACATGGCGTGTTCGGGCACGAAGACGAGCGGCTTGACGCCGCGGTGCACCATCAGCTTCTTGTGCCGGGGGCCCTCCGGGGTCATCCACGCGATGGTCAAGCCGCCGAAGAGGGCCGGCGCCACGTTGTCGGGGTGCCCCTCCATCTCGGTGGCGAGGGAGAGGAGCGCCTCGGCGTCGATGTCGACGATGCCCTCGAGCAGCCCCTTCGCGGCCATGATCCCGGAGACGATCGCGGCACCGGACGAACCCATGCCACGGCCGTGCGGGATGACGTTGTGCGCCACGAGGTTGAGGCCGGGAAGCGGCTGGTCATAGGCGGCGAAGGTGTGGATGATGGCGCGCGCGACGAGGTTGGTCTCATCGGTCGGCACCTCCCCCTCGCCCACGCCGTGCACCTCGACGGTGACGCCGGGTTCGTCCCGTACGGCCACGTCCAGGTGGTCGTAGTGGGCGAGCGCGAGGCCGAGCGTGTCGAAGCCGGGACCGAGGTTGGCCGTGGTCGCGGGAACCTGCACAGTGACGGAACGCCCGGAGAGCACGGAGGGACCGGAGACGGCCTCGGCGATGGTCACTTGTGGACCAATCCGAGAACGCTGGCGATTTGCGCGGTGTCGACCGGCACGATTGTCGGCTTCACGTCGGAACCGTCCGCGGTGCGGAGGGCCCACTGCGGGTCCTTGAGGCCGTGGCCGGTCACCGTCAGAACGACGCTGGATCCGGCGGGGATGAGTCCGGCTTCGGCACGTTCGAGCAGGCCGGCGACGCTGATCGCGGAGGCCGGCTCAACGAAGATGCCCACCTCGGCAGAGAGGATGCGGTACGCCTCGAGGATCTTCTCGTCGGTGATCGCGCCGAAGTACCCGTTGGTGAGCTTCTGCGCTGCGAGGGCGAGGTCCCAGGAGGCGGGGTTGCCGATGCGGATCGCGCTGGCGATGGTCTCGGGGTGGTCGACGCGGTGGCCGAGAACGATCGGGGCGCTACCGGCGGCTTGGAAGCCGAACATGCGGGGCATCTTCGTGGTCGCGCCGCGCTCGAGTTCTTCGGAATAGCCGCGCGTGTACGCGGTGTAGTTGCCGGCGTTCCCGACGGGGACGATGTGGATGTCCGGGGCGTCACCGAGAACCTCGACGACCTCGAACGCGGCCGTCTTCTGGCCCTCGATGCGGTCGGGGTTGACCGAGTTCACCAGGTGAACCGGGTAGTTGGCGGACAGGTCCCGGGCGATGTCGAGGCAGTCGTCGAAGTTGCCCTGCACCTGCAGAAGCTGGGCGTTGTGCGCGATGGCCTGGCTGAGCTTGCCCATGGCGATCTTGCCCTCCGGCACGAGCACGACGGCCTGGATGCCGGCGTGGGTCGCGTAGGCGGCGGCCGATGCGGAGGTGTTGCCGGTGGAAGCGCAGATGACGGCCTTGGCACCGTCTTCCATGGCCTTGGAGATGGCCATGGTCATGCCGCGGTCCTTGAAGGAGCCGGTAGGGTTCATGCCCTCGTACTTGACCCAGACCTGCGCGCCGGTGCGAGCGGACAGTGCGGGCGCGGGGATGAGCGGAGTGCCGCCCTCACCGAGCGTGATGATGGGCGTGGCATCCGTGATATTCAGGCGGTCCGCGTATTCACGCAGCACTCCTCGCCACTGCCGGGACGCTGTCTTCACGGCCGGCTGCGGCAGGGACTCTCGTTCGCTGGACATCAGACTCCTTCAACTCTCAAAACGGATGCGACATTGGTGACGAATTTGTTCTCGGCGAGATCTTCCACGGTGGCGGCGAGCGCCGCTTCCCTTGCCTCGTGCGTTCCGATGACAAGGGTAGCCGTGGACGACACGGCCGCGTGACTCGCGGTGCCCGGCTGCGCCGGGGTCATCGACTGCTCGACCAGGGCGAGGGAGACGCCGTGGTCGCTGAACACTCCGGCGAGGGTGGCGAGCACGCCCGGCTCATCGGTGACCTCGAGCGTGACGGCATACCGGGTGGTGATGCTGTTGATCGAGAGCACGGGCATGTCGGCGTGGCTGGACGCCGCGACACCGGGACCGCCGGCGATGTGGCGCCGGGCCAGAGACACGAGGTCGCCGAGCACGGCTGACGCCGTCTCCACGCCCCCTGCACCGGCCCCGTAGAACATTAGGCTGCCGGCCGCTTCGGCCTCGACGAAGACCGCGTTGTTGGCGCCGTGCACCGAGGCGAGGGGGTGACTGCGATGCACCATGGCCGGGTAGACGCGGGCGGAGACGCCCTCCGTGCCGGTTTCGGCGTCGACGAGTCGCTCGCAGATGGCGAGCAGTTTCACGACGTAGCCGGCCTTCCGTGCCGATTCGATCTGCGCCGGGGTGACGGAGGTGATTCCTTCACGGTGCACGGATTCGAGCGGGACGTTGGTGTGGAACGCGAGGCTGGCCAGGATGGCCGCCTTCTGGGCGGCGTCGTAGCCGCCGATGTCTGCGGTCGGATCGGCCTCGGCGTATCCGAGCTCGGTGGCGAGCCGGAGGGCTTCTTCCATGGTGTCGCCGTCGGTGTCCATCCGGTCGAGGATGAAGTTGGTGGTGCCGTTCACGATGCCAAGGATGCGATTGACCCGGTCGCCGCCGAGGCTGTCGCGCAGCGGGCGCACGATGGGGATGGCACCGGCCACGGCAGCCTCGTAGTTCAGCTGGGCGCCGACCTGGTCGGCGGCCGCGAACAGCTCGGGGCCGTGTGTGGCGAGCAGTGCCTTGTTCGCGGTGACGACATCCGCGCCGGAATTGATCGCCATCAGGATGTAGCTGCGGGCAGGCTCGAGGCCGCCCATCAGCTCGATCACGACGTCCGCGCCGAGAATCAGCGACTCGGCGTCGGTGGTGAACAGTTCACGCGGCAGATCGACGGTGCGCTCGGCGTCGACGTCGCGCACGAGGATGCCGACCAGTTCGAGGCTCGCACCCACCCGGTTGGCGAGTTCCTCCTTCTGTTCGAGCAGGAGGCGGGCCACCTGGGCGCCGACGGAGCCGCCGCCCAGGAGGGCCACGCGCAGATTGCGGTATTCGATCATCGGATGGAGTCCTTCGGTTGATCGTTGGTCGTGCCTGTATCGGTAGCCGAGCCGGGCCCGGTGGTCGAGCCGGGCCCGGTGGTCGAGCCGGCCCCGGTGGTCGAGCCGGCCCCGGTGGTCGAGCCGGCCCCGGTGGTCGAGCTTGTCGAGACCCCCGTGTCCCGCGCCAGCAGGTCGGCGATGCTCTCGCCGCGCACGAGCATCCGCGCCTGTCCGTCGCGCACGGAGACCACGGCCGGTCGGCCGACGAAGTTGTAATTGCTGGCCAACGACCAGCAGTAGGCGCCGGTCGCGGCCACGGCGACGAGGTCCCCAGGGGCAACGTCTCCGGGAAGATAGTCGGCGTCGACGACGATGTCGCCGCTCTCGCAGTGTTTGCCGGCGAGCCGTACGAGCACGGGAGCGGCCTCCGAAGCCCGGCCGGCCAGACGCACCGAATAGTCGGCGCCGTAGAGCGCGAAGCGCGCGTTGTCGCTCATGCCGCCGTCGACGCTCACGTAGAGGCGCGGGTTTCCCGACACGTCCACCGCCTTGGTGGTGCCCACCTCATAGAGGGTGATCCCGGCGGGGCCGGCGATGTAGCGCCCGGGCTCGAAGGCGATCACGGGCACGGGGATGCCGCGCTCGGCGCACTCGGCAGCCACGATCTCGGCCAGTCGGGCCGCCAGCTCGGCCACGGGGGTGGGGCGGTCGGCGGAGGTGTAGGCGATTCCGAAACCGCCGCCGAGGTTGAGCTCGGGCACCGGGCCGTCGGCGAGCAGGTCGGCGTGCACGGCCAGGAGGCGGGACGCGGACTCGGCGAAGCCGTCGGCACCGAAGATCTGCGAGCCGATGTGACAGTGCAGCCCGACGAAGCGCAGGCTGGTCTCCGCACGAATCCGGGCGACGAGACCAGGGGCGTCCTCGAGCACGACACCGAACTTCTGGTCTTCGTGTGAGGTGGCGAGGAACTCGTGGGTGTGCGCGTGCACGCCGCTGTTGACGCGGAGGCGCACGCCCTGAACGACGCCGTGCCGTGCCGCGGCCTCGGCGACCCGGGCGATCTCGAGCGGGGAATCGAGGACGATGGTGCCGACGCCGAGTCGGCAAGCGTCGTCGATCTCCGCGAGCGACTTGTTGTTGCCGTGAAAGCCGAGCCGGTGCGCCGGGGTTCCGGCCGCGAGCGCCACGGCGAGTTCGCCGCCGGTGCAGATGTCGATGTTCAGTCCCTCGGCGACCATCCACCGGGCGAACTCGGTGCTGAGGAACGCCTTGCCCGCGTAGTAGATGCGCACGCTCGTGCCGATGCGGGCAAACTCGGTTTCGAAGGCGGCGCGGAGCTCGGCTGCGCGAGTGCGGGCATCCGTCTCGTCCACGACGTAGAGCGGCGTGCCGAACCGGGCGGCCAGCGCACGGGCACTGCACCCGCCGAAGACGAGGTCGCCGGTCTCTGCGCGGGCTGCGGTAGCGGGCCACAAGCCGTCGGCGAGGGCGTTGGCATCGTCGGGCAGCACGAGCCAGTCGGGGGCGAGCGGGTTGGTGGCCACGGGTGAAAACCTCACGGGAAAGTCGAGTGGGTGTCTCACTGAGTGGCGAGCGAACCCGGATTGGTCCCTGAAGCCAGTGAAGGGATGCCGCCGCCTCGAAAGCGGGGACCTGCGGCAATTGTAGCGACCGGGTGCGGGATGCGCCGAATCGGTGTTACGCCGCACTTCGGTGCCGTGCGGCACCGCGACGCGGCCCCAGCGTGCGGGACTGCCCGCGCGGCGGGCTCACCCGTCGGTGCAGGTGCCGACAGTGGTGAGCGACTTGCGGTTAAGGAGCATGCTGCTGGACTCGAGGGTGATCCGCGCGCGTTCCGGGGTGACGTTCACCCCGGCCAGGGTCACGCCCTCCGGCAGGTACTGGGCCACGCACACCCGGATCGGCTGTTGACCGACGATCAACGACAGGAGCTCACCGGCGTCGAGGTTGCCGCCGCCTCCGGTCAGCTTGGCGCTCGAGGGGGTGAACAGCAACGAGTCGGCAACTGCGGTCGGGGTGGCGGTGGCCTCGTAGCCGATCGGGAATCCGAGCAGGGAGAGGCTGCCGGTGTAGCCCACCTCGCCGTCGCCAAGCACAAGCTTGGCGTCGGGGGCATCCGCTGTCTGGGAACTGCTCAGCAGGGCGTTCAGTGCCGCCTGGTCGAGGTCGACGATGCCGCGCACGTCGCCGACGGGCTTGTCCTGGTCGACCGGGACCTGCGTGGCGACGACCTGCACAGACGCCGGCACGCCGTCGACGACTAGTTCTGGCGCGGTGAGGGCAACCCGATCGAAGCTGCCCGACAGGTACTGGGCGATGACCGAGATCCCGCTGATGGAGACGCGAACGTCACCGGTCACGGTCTCAGGGAGGTTGTCGGAGATCTCCTGCTTGATCAGGCCCTCCGCGTAGCTGCGCACGCCGGAGTCGACGATAAAGAACGCGGCCACGAGCCCGAGCACGGTGATGCTGGCACCGATTATCAGACCCATCCCGCGGCGACGGCGAGTCCTGCCTGCGCGGTCGGCCATCACATGCGGTCCGGAGCGCTGACTCCGAGCAGTCCGAGGCCGTTGCGGAGCACCTGGCCGGTGGCGTCGTTCAACCACAACCGGGTGCGGTGCAGGTCGGACACGGGCTCGTCGCCGAGCGGGATGACCCGGCAGTTGTCGTACCAACGGTGGTAGTAGCCTGCGACCTCTTCGATGTAGCGGGCGATCCGGTGGGGCTCCCGCAGTTCGGCCGCCTGGGCGACGACCCGCGGATACTCCTGAAGCACGCCGAGCAACGCCGATTCGCTGTCGTGGGTGAGCAGCTCGGGCCCGAACGCCGAACGGTCGACGCCCGCTGCCACCGCGTTGCGGGCGACCGACCGGGTGCGGGCGTGGGCGTACTGCACGTAGAAGACTGGGTTCTCGTTGGTGCGCTTGCCGAGCAGGTCGAGGTCGATGTCCAACTGCGAATCGCTGCTGGAGCGCACGAGGGAGTAGCGGCCGGCATCCACACCGACGGCATCGACGAGGTCGTCGAGGGTCACGATGGTTCCGGCTCGCTTGCTCATCCGCACCGGCTCACCGCCCTTGAGCAGGTTGACCATCTGGCCGATCAAAATCTGCAGGTTCACGCCCGGCACGTCACCGAATGCCTCGACCATGGCCATCATCCGGCCGACGTAGCCGTGGTGGTCGGCGCCCAGCATGATCAGGTTCTGGTCGAAGCCGCGCTCGCGCTTGTCGAGGTAGTAACCGAGGTCGCCGGAGATATAGGCCGGTTCACCATTGGACCGGATGATGACCCGGTCACGGTCGTCACCGAACGTGGTCGTGCGCAGCCAGATGGCCCCGTCCGACTCGAAAATGTGCCCCTGCTCGCGGAGGCGCTCGATAGCCCGGCTGACGGCGCCGGACTCATGCAGGGAGTCCTCGTGGAAGTAGACATCGAAGTCGACGCCGAAACCGTGCAGTTTCTCCTTGATCTCGGTGAACATGAGATCGACACCAATGCTGCGGAAGACTTCCTGCTGCTCTTCCCGGGGCAGGGAAGCGATGTCGCCGTCGAACTTCGCCACCACCTGGTCGGCGATGTCGCCGATGTAGGCGCCGCCGTAGCCGTCTTCCGGGGTGGACTCCCCGAGGTAGGCGGCCAGCACGCTGCGGGCGAACCGGTCAATCTGCGAGCCGTGGTCGTTGAAGTAGTACTCGCGCGTGACATCCGCGCCCTCGGCCTTGAGCACTCGGGCCAGGCTGTCGCCGACGGCGGCCCAGCGCACCCCGCCCATGTGGATGGGGCCGGTCGGGTTCGCGGAGACGAACTCGAGGTTGATCTTGATGCCGTCGTAGATGTGTCCGGTGCCGTAAACGGGGCCGGCCTCGACGATGGTCTTGGCCAGCGCGCCGGCGGCGGCGGCTTCCAGCCGGATATTGATGAATCCGGGGCCGGCGACCTCGACGGAGGCGACGTCGGCGAGGGCCTCGAGGCCCTCGGCGAGCTGTGCCGCGATGTCACGCGGCGTGGAACCCAGCGGCTTGGCGATCTTCATCGCGATGCTCGAGGACCAGTCGCCATGGTCGCGGTTTCGTGGTCGCTCGAGGGTGACGTCCGCGAGGCCCAGTTCGAGCACAGTTTCGCTCCCCGACTGGCGTCGACGGTCGCCCAACTGCTGAATGAGGGCGAACAGGGATTCGGAAAGCTCGGCGGGGGTCACAGACACAAAGCTTACCGGCCCGGATATCGGCACCTCGCTTGGTAGGGTCAACGCGTGACTGTCTCCAACTCGCCCTCTCTCCTCCGCAGCCGGCGCCTGCGCGCCGGCCTGGTCCTCGTGACAGGCACCCTTTTCATTGCGGCAATGACCGGATGCTCCCCCGCGGCGACGCCCTCGGCATCCGGCAGCAGCACGCCCAGCGCGTCGACGAGCGCCACACCGAAGCCCAGCGCGACGCCCACCCCGACACCGACACCGACGCCGGCGGGGTCCCCTGTCGGCGTGTCCTGCGGCGATTTGCTCACCCTGGACGACGTCTACGCGTTCAACCCGAGCTACAGCACAGCCCCGGGCTTCACGGCGATCTCGGCAGATGCGAAGACGGCGGTCTCCTACCAGGGAATCGCGTGCGGGCTGCTGAACCAGACCAGTGGTGAGATGGTCGAGATCTCGGTGGCGCTGCCGAATCCGCTGCTGATGATCGCGCTGACCGATTTGGCGATCTCAGGCAGCACTCCCGTGCCCACGTACGGTGCCGCACCGGTATCGGGCTTCTTCTCGAAGCAGGGCGGCAGCGGCGAGGCACAGGTCTTCACCGACAAGTACTGGGTCACCCTCAGCTCCCCCTTTTTCGGCGAGCCGGGCGATGCAGAGCAGCTCATGACGGCCGCACTCTCGCACCTTCCCTAAGCATTCTCGAGCGTTGCCGCCCGTTCGCGGCGACGCTCGACGGTCGATCACGGTCGAAGCGAACCAACCGGCGTCAGGATGCTGATAACCTAGTGTTTTCCCTGGCCCCCATAGCTCAGGGGATAGAGCACTGCCCTCCGGAGGCAGGGGCGGCAGTTCGAATCTGCCTGGGGGCACACCTGTCGCGTGACACGCTAGTTCGGACTTTTGCCACCTAGTTCGAACAAACGCCATAGTGAGATGGCAGTCTGATGCAGCTCGATGGCAAAACCTCAGCTTCCCAAGCAACACCAGCGTTCGACTCCGTGCGCGGCCTGGTCTGCGGGAGGCCGGGGATCATTCGGCGGAGTTTGTTCCCGGCGCGTCCCACTCTCGTCGTCGAGGAGGTCGCTGGGCGTGTTGTAGTCGAAGCTCGTCCCCACACCCTAACCAGCGCGTGGTCCGGGACGAGCCAACAGCCATTCGGCCGGTGAGCGAACCCCGGATAGCGGAAGCGGGCGCGGTCACCGGCCGAGCCGTACCGTACCGACGCTGAGGCTACCTGGTCGTCGAGGAGGATTTCCAGGTGCGCGTGGATGGCCTCGCCCGACTCATGCCGGCCTTGGCCTTATAGGACCGCGGCTTCGCTGCCTGTTGTGCTCTCAATCGGCAACGAGTCTGGAACGATCCTCGCCAGAGTGACCCCGCCCCAGGAACCCACGAAACGCTGACCGACACGTCGCTGCGGAAGGGGAACCCTCAGCGGCTCGAACTCGTGCCGGCCCGCATGTGAGCTGCTTCCTCAAGCTCCGATGCCGGCGGAGGAATTATTCAACGATCGCAGAAATGACCATTTGGTACGGACCATGTACAGGCCGTACACAGTGGTGCCGCACGCGGTGGCGATACTCACGATGGTCCAGACGAACAACGGTTGCGTCGAGGTGAACGCAAGCAGGTAGATCCCGAGCAGGCTGGCCAGCATCACCCACGCTCCGATGTAATAGTCGATGGTCCGGTGAAAGACCCGAGCCAGCGGGATGAAGTGCGCACCGACGATCAGAGCGATCGCCGGGTTGATGTACAGGTAGGTGCCGCTGACGCCAAGGACTGTACAGGCAACGCCGATAAGGCTTCCCTCCAGAGCGAAGATCCGCCCGTGCCAGCGACTGATGGTCGCGGTCTCTTCCTGCCTTTGCACCGTATCAATTGTGGGAAACCGCCCGGCCGCCCGGAAGAGCCCAACACCGTGGATCACGAAGCTGACCGCGGGGATCAAGAAGATGCCGACCGCAACCACGGACGCTACCGGCCCCAGCCCGGCTGTGGCCCACGCCCCCCAAACTAACGTGAACCCAGCCATCAAAATCAGGCCGGAGGCTGTGCCCGTGACCGCGGCCCGCGGGATTGCGTCAGCGTCCATCGGTGTACTCATTTGTCCCCCCAGAACAAGATGCGGACACGATTCATGTTCATTTAGTCCGCTACAACGAGATTCGTTGCCTCAGCATAACGCCGCACGTGTCACGCTGCCCGCAAGCCGGGCGGCTAATGGGGTGTGGTGGCTGATCAGGGAAATAGCCTCTCAAACCATTCGTTTGCCTATTCGCTCTCAACGAATAGCCAAACGAATACCCAAACGAAGAGGTCTCTGGTCAGGAACACGTCCAACCAGTTACACTGGTATATCTACTTAGATATGGTGGGAGAGGCCGGTGATCGAATGAGCGCATCAGTTCTGCTCCGCGCATCACGCCAGCGCCGCGGCATCAGCCAGGCCGATCTCGCCGCCCGCGCCCTCACGAGCCAGCCCGACGTGTCATCGATCGAGAGCGGCCGCAGAGTCCCCACCGTCCACACATTGGAACGTCTGCTGCAGCAAACCGGCCACCGTCTTGTCGCTGTACCAGGCATCGGGCCGGATGCTGTCGACACGGCCGATCGGATCGCGAGTGCTCTCCGCGGGCCGGGACGAGATGCCGCCTTGCGTGCCTTCCTCGACTACTCCGACCAGCTCGCGCGCGTGGCCGGAGCCGATCGGGTCATTCTGACTTTCGTCGAGCCAGCCTCGACCGGGTCCGCTGCGTGGGATGCCGCCCTGGCCGCCGTCGCTGAGCACTGGCTCAGCAAGGGAAAGTTGCCCAAGGCGCACTGGATCAACGATCCGAAACGGTTTCTTCCCAGCCCGCAGTCACCGCAGCTGGGCGAGTACGACCTCGAGCCCGACCCGACCAACGTGCCGCTGGCGTTCCTGCGTCGTAACGTGCTCCTTGAACGAGAAACGCTGGCCAGCGTCTGATGGCCGGCCCACTCGATCTCCATGACCTCGTTTCGGGCCTTCGTGAGGTCGTGACACGAGCGCGTAAGACCGGCATCCGTGACGTGTCTATCCGGATCGTCGGTGGAGCCGCGCTCCGGATCGCCTACTTCGAACGTGCGACTACCGCCGACATTGATGCCCAGATCCAACCGCTAGACCAGCTCGAGCCCATCATCAGGCAGATCGCGAGCGAACGGGATTGGCCGGCCGATTGGCTCAATGACAAAGCGACCATTTTCATCCCACGCTGGGGGCGCTCAGTCGATTGGGAAGCCCTCTTCGACGACGAGAACGTGTCCATCTGGATTGCACCCATCGAAGCTCTGCTGGCGATGAAGCTCAACGCCGCGCGGCCCGGTCGCGACACCGAAGATATCGTTCACCTCCTCGTCCTAAACGACATCCACACAGTCGGCGCCGCAGAGCAGCTCTTCGAAGATTTCTATCCAGGAGACGCCCTGACCGAACGCGCCGTCCTGCTCCTCGAACGCATCTTCGCCAAGGGCCTTCCAAAACGACCATCAACTCCACCACGCCCCGATTTTTCCTGATGAATACCCTTGTTTGTGGCAACAAAATGGCAACACTTGAGGGAAAAGCAGCCTGATTGAGAGGTCACGTCACGCTGAGTGGTGGAGTTTCTCGACACCGTGCAGGTCAGAGATTTGATTATGCCGCAGTGAGCTCGGGAACGGCAATCACCCCCGTGAGCGCGGTGGCGTCGTCGTTGCTGAGCGCGTCGTCGAGGGCGCCCAGCTGTCGCATGGTCAAGCAGGGCAGACTGGTCTAGAGCCATCGTGTGATGTGTCTTTCTGTGAGGAACTTTGAACGGTTCTCACTGACCATCGCACGATGGTTTCTTGCGTTGATAATCCAACGCCCCAAGACCGGGAACTAGACCACTCCGTGGGACGTGACCCGTCCCCATCGTGTACGTTTCCGAACAACATCGTCGGACAGGGATCGACTTCGGCCGCGAACTCGTCGGAAGCGAAGACGTCCACCTTCTTGAAGGTGACCCCGGAACTGAGCTTAGCGAAGCGATAACCCCACACCCCGGGGATCCGGTCATTATCAAGCGTCGCTACTCCAGCTTCTTCGCCACGGATCTTGAACTCGATCTCAAAGGTCTCGGCGTCGAAACTTTGGTCATTGTCGGATGCCGTACCGACGTCTGCATCCACTACACGTTCGTGAATGCGCATCAGAATAACTATTTCGCCCGCGTAGTGCCTGAGTGCACCATCGGGTCGACCGAGGTTGCGCACTCGGCGTCGCTAACAGCAATGGAGTACCTCCAGGCCGGTGCGCTGCGCAGCCTTGCTGAAGTCACCCAAGCCATCAGCAAACTCGGTAGCGGAGCGTGAGCTGAAGCGGCAGGCTGCGGGCCTCCGCCCGAACCATTGCCCTACAAGGAACGGAACAGCCTCACGAACTGCACCTCGGCATCGCCCTCATTGCGATAGGAGTATGCCCCGGCCGCACGAAAAACTGTCGTAGCGCCCGCGGGCACCTTGATCGCGCTGGCCGCGTCGCTCACACAGAGAGTGCCCGACAGCACGTGGATAACAGCTTCAGTGGCATCCGCATCCGGCGCCGATTCGTAACCGTGGCCCGCCACAAGCGTCCAGCGCCAAAGTTCCGAGCGAGGGCGGGTACTCGACGCGCCCAGCAGTTGTGCTGCGCTGCCGGCATCGTCGTGCCAGACGCGAGCGGGTTGGATGAGCTCGGCGGCGGAACCATCGCCAGAAGACCCGTCGACGGTAGTGACGGCGAGCGCGAGTCCCGGAAAATCGGTGCCGAGCGCGGTGGCGATGCGGTCAACGGTGGTGAGGCTGGGGTTGGCCTGGCCGAGCTCGATGAGGGTGAGCATCCGTCGGCTTACTCCCGCGTTGTCGCCGAGCTGTTGCACAGTCCAGCCCGTGTGCTGACGCAGTTCGCGTATGCGGGTGCCGACGGCGGCGACCCAGGCCGGAACTGCTGCGCTCTCGTCGTTCTTCACTGTGCTCCCTTGTGCCCCGCACCCGTGATGAGTAATATATTGCGCATACCATCCAGTATCGCTGACCAGGGAGCCAGTATGACACTGCACGTCCGAACACTGAGCGAACGAGAAGCCCTCAACGCCCTCAATCTCGCCGACGCCAAGAGCGCACTGCGGTCGGCGTTCGCCGGGCTGACGACGGGCAGCACTGTACAGCCCGCTCAAACTGTGACCGTATTCCCGGATGATCGTGGTGACTGCATCTTCTATCCCGGAGTGCTCCACGACCTCGACCTCGTCGGCGTGAAGCTATCGCCCTATATCGCGCAGAAGGCCGCCGCCGGAGACTCACCCGTCACCGCTTACACCCTCCTTCTTTCTGCCAGCACCGGAGAACCCGTGCTGCTCGTCGACTCGCTCGCCCTCACAACCGCGCGTACCGCTGCCACGACCGCCCTAGCCGTTGACCTTCTTGCCGCACCGGATGCCCGCCGCCTCGCCCTCATCGGTTCGGGCTCCGTCGCACTCGAGCACCTCCGGCACCTGACCGCTGACCGCGACTGGGATGCCATCACCGTCTACAGCCCCTCGCTCGTGAGCACCGCCGAAGATTCGACCGCCGACACTACGGCTCGATTGGCCGCCATCACCGCCATCGTTCCCCACGCCACCGTCGCGAAATCAGCCGCCGAAGCCGTTGCCGGCGCCGACGTCGTACTGCTGTGCACGTCATCCGGCCAGCCCGTCATCGACCTTTCCGACATCACATCTGGTGCACTCATCACCTCGATCAGCACCAACTCGAAGAACGCCCACGAGATCAACCCGAGTGCTCTCGCCGACCTCGACGTGTACTGCGACTACCGCGCGACCGCCCCCGTTACGGCGGGTGAAATGATCCTCGCCACCGAAAACGGGTGGAGCGCCGATGCGATCGTCGCCGATCTCAGCGAACTCATCGGCGGGTACTCCCCCGACACCTCACACACCCGCTTCTTCCGCTCTACGGGTCTCGGAATCGAAGACCTCGCCATCGCCAGCCTGCTTCGCTGACCAACAGAAACGACATCCACCATGACTACGACCGCAATCGCCACCCTCCGCGCCGCCCTCGGCGAGCAGGCTCGAGCACCGCTCGCGCTGCTGCCCACGCCCATCCACCGTCTCGACAATTTCGCTCGCTCGCTCGACGGCCCTGAGCTGTGGATCAAGCGGGACGACCTCACCGGCTTGGAAGGCGGAGGCAACAAGACCCGCAAGCTTGAGTATCTGGTCGGCGACGCCATCGCGTCCGGCGCAGACATGCTCGTGACCGTCGGCGCCATTCAGTCGAACCACACCCGCCAAACTGCCGCTGCCGCCGCCCGCCACAATCTCAAATGCGCCCTTTTGCACTTCGGCTGGACTGAGGATGCTGGCCCCATTTACCGCCAAACTGGCAACATCCTGCTTAGTAGCCTGATGGGGGCCGACCTCTACCTCGATGAGACGGTTCGGCCGATCGAAGACCAGAGCCCGCTCGTCGACTTCGTGGAAAAACTGCGCAGCCAAGGCCACAAGCCGTACCTGATTCCGGGCGGAGCTTCCGAGCACCCGCTCGGCAGCCTCGGTTACATGAACGCGGCGGCCGAAATCGTCGAACAGAGTGCGGCAATCGGCGAGCGCTTCGATCACATCGTGCACTGCACCGGAAGCAGTAGTACCCAGGCAGGACTGCTGGCGGGCTTCGCCCACCTCGGCGAGCGCTACTCCGTGATCGGCGTTGCGGACGACGACGAGACCGACATCAAACGAGAGCGCGTGCTCGCCCTCGCCAACGAGTCCCTCGCGCTCGTCGGCTCCGAAGCTCGTGTCAGCCCCGCTGATGTCGAGATCATTTCTGCCGACCAGAGCCTCTACGGCAAGGCCGAGCCCGAAACCTTAGAGATTATTCGTCAGCTCGCGCGCACCGAAGGCATCGTCGCCGACCCCGTCTACGAAGGAAAAGCACTTCGCGGGCTGCAGAAGCTCATCGTCGATGGTCGGTTTGCTGCCGATGCGAAGGTGCTCCTCATGCACCTCGGCGGCACCCCTGCGATCCACGCCTACGGCAACCAGTTCGGGATGCCGGTGTTCCAGCAGCCGTAGCAGCCGACGTAGCCGCACTCGCCGTCCCTGCTGACGGAACTAAACTCCGAGACATGCGCGCGCCAGAGTTCACGATCCGCCGAACGGATGCCGATGACTGGCGCGAGGTGCGCACGCTGCGGCTTGAGATGCTCGCCGATACCCCAATGGGCTTCGCCGAGCGCCTCGACAGCGCCCGCCCGCCACCGAGGCGGACTGGCGTTTTCGAGCGGCCCGCGGTCAGAACCCTCTGGGTATTTCGGTTGCGGCCATTACCGACGCTGGCCGCTGGATCGGTACGATGGGCGGCTACATCCCCGACGCTAAGCCTTCGTGGCACCCCACAGCGCGCGGACATCGGCTGGTAGCGGGAGCTGGTACGTGCGTTCGATCTCGTCGAGCGCAACCTGGGTCAACCCGGGCGGAATCCCTGGACGCTTCCAGTCCCGAGTGACAGCGCTAGCGCTGACCATCGTTCCAACGCATCGACAACAGATTCAGCCGACAAGTGCTGCCATGTGTCCATAGCAGAAACCCAGCGAGGGGAGCAATGGCGATGTCGATGTCGATGTCGATGTCGATGTCGATGGAATCGTAACCGACAGGAGGGCAGACATGGGCTCATGCTGTCACACGTTGACAGGGTCGCATAGTGCAGATGACAGAGGCTTCCCCTGCCCGCCGCAGTGATGTCGCTGTTAGAGCGTGATGCCGCTGTCCCTCGCAAAGGGTCGGTGCGGCCTCGGGCCACTTGAGGAGTGGGCGCTCGACCTGATGTACATCAGCGTGAAGGACGCCACCGCGACGAATGCGAGGATGCCGGCAGCTCCACCGCCGCCCACGGTCGCTGTCTGGCCGAGGTAGGCGAACAGCCCCAGTCCGGGGAGGACCGCACCAATCCCCGCAACGACCCCCTGCACGACACGTGGACGCTGCAAACGATGATCGATGATCCACAGCGATAGAGAGGCACCAACCACTGCGGCCAAACTGAACACGAGACCACCAAATGTGCTGAGCATGAGTTCAACGATGAGGGATGGGGGCGCAACTTTTGGATTGGCCAGTGCGGCAATGAGATGCGCCCCTGTGGCCAAGGCTGCGGCCGAAGCCACACCGAGAAAAACCCCCAGCAAACTCGTGAATGCGACGGCTCCCGGATTGCAGACGCCCGCATCCTGTCGGCTCAGTCTCCCCATGGGAGACAGCATCGCATATGCTCGCACGCTGGGCACGAAGTCCCATCGGACGTTCCCCCGCGGGCACTCCTGGAAGCCGAAAACCGCCCTCGATTCGGGCTCTGACAGTGCTCTCGAATCCGACCCGCTGATCGTCCGTCTTGCGGTCGCCACAGTTCGGCGCTGCGCAGGTGTGTTATATTCTTATTACATATGCAAGGAGAATGGTGAACGAGGACGAGTTGGCGGCGCGGCTTGCGGCGATCGCGAGCCCGCAACGCATCCGCATCCTCGCCGAGCTCACCGGTGGGCGGCTGCATGTCAGCGAGCTCGCCCGGCGCGTGCAAATGTCACGTGCACTGCTTTACATGCACCTCACCAAGCTTGAGGAGGCCGGTTTCGTCGCGGGCCACCTTGAGCTCGGTGCGGACGGGAAAGCGCTTAAGTTCTTCGTGCCGGTTCCGTTCAATATCACGATCGACTTGCAGACGCTGGCTGACGCCACGAAGAGAGGGAACCACTCATGACAATCTTCTGGAACATCTTCTTCTGGCTGGCGCTCGTCGCTATCGTCAGCCTCGTGTCCTGGACCACAGTCCAGGTCGTCTCGAAGAACGCGGAGACCCGCAAGTACATCGCCGACGCCCAGAACGGGGGCGACTACAAAGCCCTTGCCGAGCAGAGCGAAGTCACCAACGGGCGAGTTCTCGAGAGCCTCGGGTCGGTCAACGTGAGACTGGCGGCGATCGAGAAGACTCTAACCGAGATCCCCTGAGACGCATAAGGTCGCGGCCCTCCGCTCGCGTAGGAAGACTTTCTGATCAGTGAGAATCGTTCGGGGATATCAGTTGAGACGGGGCGTAGAGGTCTACGCAATGCATCGACGAGATGCGCCGAGTGACCTACTGGTAGTCGGTCGGATCCAGGCCCAGTGTTACGGCGAGATCGCGACCCCGGTCGGCTCACCCGTCGCCCGGTAGAGGTTGGCCCGTGAAACAGTCCATCTTGACGGCTGCGCTTCCCTTCCCGTGGACAGCGGCATCGGAGTTTCCCGCTAGTCGAGACCTGCTGAGGCGATTGACCTGTCGGTTCGGTGGGCGATGATCGCGGCGTGGGGTCGCTTGCCCGGATCGGTTCGAGTGTGCACCGCGTGACGGGCGCATCATCGTCGACGATGCGGCGGATGCGTTGCGCGGATCTGCCGCAACGGCTGTCGGCACCCGAGCCGCCGTCGACCAATTTGCGCAGGGCCGCGACGTGCTGCATCGCGAAACGATCGGAGGGATTGCCTCGGTCACCCTCGAGGCGCTGAGCACGGGCGACCGGACCTTGGCAGCGCAGGCAGGGCTCGAGCGTTCCCCGGTCTCGCTCCAACAACGGATCGTGAGAAGGGCGAACTCGTCCGAGACAGAATTTGAGCACACAGCATGACGTCAACAGGTTTTATCGCAGGCCGAATCCCGTGTGCGCGATGGCGCCCTCTCGCGCATCGTCAACGTCGCTAAACTTCATCTGGTCGACAAGGGGCAGATCATTGTCGTCCCATGGTTGGTCATGGCATTCATCTTTGCGCTCATGATCGCCATCACCGGCATCGTGCGAATGTCGCTCGCTCCTGGAGAACTCACTGACGTGGCCGATGGCTTCCAATTCTCCGGCGGCACATCGTTTTTATTCATCTACATGATGGTCATTGCCGTCATGGCCATCAACAGGACTTTCCCGTTGGCCCAGGGCTACAGCGTCACCAGACGCGACTTCTACCTCGGCTCTTCGTTGGCATTCCTGGGACTATCCGCAGGGTACGCGGCAGCATCGACACTGCTGGGCTGGATCGAGCAGATCACGCAAGGCTGGGGCATGAATGTCACACTGTTCGCCCCGGTGCACTTCCCCGCTGACGCTCAGCAACGGCTCTACCTGTTCTTCCTGCTGTTCCTCTTCTTCTTCTTCGTCGGAGCAGCAACAGCGAGCGTCTACGTTCGATGGGCACTCAACGGAATGCTGGTCTTCTACGCCTCAGTCTTCCTCCTCCTCGCCGGTGCCATCTTCCTCACCACGCTCAGCAGCGGTTGGCCTGCGGTAGCCGGCTGGCTTGCGTCCAGCTCCGTGATTGCGCTCGCCAGTTGGACTCTCGTGCCGACGACGTTTGCGGCCATCACCGGATATCTGATCCTGAGAAGAGCGACACCCAACAACTGACGGCACCCGGCTCGACGCCCCCGTCGGGGATCAGACGGCAACCACGATGCCGCGCTGGGCCCACGAATGCAGTCTCAGGCTCGCTTGGTTGCACGCCAGTCGCGCGCACGACCCAGAATTTCTTGAATGACTGCTGTCTTTGCGTCGGCGTAATAATTCATGTCGGTCCACTCCTGCTGCGCCAGCTGTCTCTTGGTCACCGAGTAGAGATCGCAGTCGGCTTCGCTGACTCGCAGCCAATCTCGAAGGTCGCGGTAGTCAGTGATTTGCTCTGCCGTGCGCTCGTAGATGTGAATATGAACGTCCTTCTCAGCCGTTCTGAACATCCGATGCCCAGATTCTCTAACGCGAAGGACGAAGCCCGCCGATTCGAGCTGCCCGACGCAGTCTCCTTCCCCCTCGAGGCTCGCGACGGTCAGCAGAATGTCGATGATCGGTTTCGCCGACAGCCCCGGGACGGCGGTCGAACCGATGTGTTCGACGAAGAGTACTTTGCCGCTCAACACAGCGTTGATCTGGAGAGCAAGCTCGTCGAAGCGCGCGGGCCATCCGGCGTCATAATCCGCGATCACGATGGCGCTCTTTTCGCGGCCTCCGATCAATGCCTCGTCGAGCTCTGCGTCTCTTTCCGAAGTCATGCCGCAAGTGTCGCAGTTGCAGGCGGATGCGGTCAGCGCAGGCAACCCACAGAGGCGACGCTACAGGAGCAGTCCTCGACGGCATCGTCAATTTTCGGCGAACGTGCAAGATTCACGACGAATCTGACACATTCAGTATGTGACAGTCGACAGCACCACTGCAGCCGCCGCTGCGAGCCGGGGCGTGGCGATCCCCGCGGCCACCGGTCAGCCGGTGACGCGACCGATCCCCCGCGCGTCGAGGGCCCCGACAAGACGCCGAGGATCTCGCCTCAGAGGTCCTGACGATCGCCTGGCGCCGACGCGCCGACGTTCCGCCTGAGGCTGTCCTGCCCTGGCTCTATCGCACTGCGGGATTCACTCTCGCCAATCATCGCCGCAAGCTGATCGACCTCCCGGTCGACCAGCTTCCCGAGACCGGCACGGTGCGCGTAAGCGAACATCCGGAATTGAGCGCTCTCTTCGATGCGGAGCTTCGCGGAGCGCTTGAGAGCGTCGGTGAACGCGACCGCGAGATCCTGCTCCTGCATGCCTGGGAAGGTCTGGACGGCTCAGAGCTCGCCGAGGCGCTCGGCATCTCCCGATCCGGATCGGATGCCGCACTGTCGCGTGCCCGCAAACGGCTTCGAGAGGTCTGGCCGGAACGACTTTCGTTCTAGGTGCAAGCAGGTTGTTGAAACCCACCGAAGCTATTTGTAGACGAACCGCACTCAGTGAGGGTGAACGATATGAACGACATGGACGAGGGGAACCACATGAACGACGACAAGGAGCGCGACCCGCTCGCCCGGCTGCGCGCCGCGGACCCGGCGGCCGAGGTCGAGCCCCGCCCCGGCTTCGCCGACGACGTCGTCGCAGACACTCTCGCGCACACCCTGCCGGAGCCCGCCGCGGCGGCGAACGCGGTCTCAGAGCTGAAGGCAGCGCGTGCGCGCCGACGCCCCCAGTGGCTTCCTTTCGTTGCGATCGCCGCGTCACTCGTGATCGTCGGCGGGGCCGGATATGGGATTGGAACGACTAAGGGCCAGGCCACGGACTCCGCGGGTGGTTCAGTCCCCGCCATTTCGCTGCAGAACCCGGGGGCTGGCGGGTCTGCGACGCAGGGCGGTGAAGCCTCCGGCAGCTTCGCCGGCGCCTCTTCAGGGGCCCAGTCGAAGAGGGCTGCAGGCGAAATGTCCGACATGATTTACCCCTTCGGATACGGCCGCAAAAGCTTCAGCTCCTCGGGCCTGTCAACATCCGAGGCCAGGGCGCCGGCATACACGTTCGACGCGCGCACCGCGTCCAACGCTGAGCGGGTATCCGCACTCGCAAAGGCGCTCGGGGTCCAGGGAACCGTCGAAAAGGTGGGCGGCTCGTGGAGCGTGGGCGCACAAGACGGCACAGCGCCGTATCTCACCGTGGGTCTCGACGGGATGCTCAGCTTCTCCTTCACCGATCCCAAGATCAACCCCTGGCAGTGCGGGCTGGAGGCCGATTCGACCGAGCCATGCGACCCGCCCACAAACCTTCCGAACAAGGACGCCGCGATCTCCTCGTTACGCTCGCTGATCGCATCAACAGGGAGAGACCCGGGGGCGTTCGAATACACCTCAGACACGTGGGAGGGTTCGTTCACGCGCAGCGCCCAGGCCTGGCGGGTCATCGACGGGCGGCGAATTGACCAACCATGGGGCCTCGAGCTCACGGCAGATGGCGTGTACAGCGCGTCCGGCGCCCTTGCCGACATTGTTCCTCTTGGCGACTACGCCATCGTCAGTGAACAGGAAGCATTCGAGCGGCTCTCCGACCCGCGCTTCGGTGCTCAGATGACCGGCGAACCAATCGCCCTGCGGTCCGAAATTCTTCAGGGGACCACCGAATTGGTGCCGCCCACCGAGCCGCCTGCGACCCCCACGGCGGGTACGTCACTGTCCTGGCCGGTGAACGCTGTCGACATCGTCAGTGCGGAACTTGGCCTGACCACCCAGTGGCAGCCCGACGGAAGCGTGCTCGTCGTACCGGCCTATCAATTCACTGATGCCGACGGCGGCACGTGGTCAGTCATCGCCGTCGCCGACTCGAAGCTCGACTTCGCACTCAAGTAGCCCGCCCGAGCCTGTGAGCATTCGTGCGGGCTCTGGCAGGCGTACGCATGACCCTGACTTTGGGGGCACGAAGCATCACGCTTCGATTCGTCGGCCGGGTCGACGCCGAAATCCGATACAGAAGCGGATCACTCTCGTCGACGCATATGTTCCCCCCGACGGATCTGGATGAGGCCTACGCGCCACGGATGACCGAGCACCTGATGAAACTCCGGCAGCAGATCGAAGACGATGGCTGGGTGGAGACCAGCCGAGGAACTCAGTAATGGGCGTTCACCTACGCGCGACCGGAAGACCCGACGAACGAGCAGTGAGCAAACTTCGAGTCCGGCAGGCGTCACCCTCGGCTATCCGTGGCGACCGATGCCCGTAGGGTGGCCATTATGAGCCAGGAAGCGACGGGATCGCCGAAGAAATTCCCACGGCGAAACACTGCCGGTTACGCCGAGGACGTGGCGTGGATCCGCTGGTGCGTGCGGGGCGCCTCCGCTGCCGGCATCCTTGTCGTCGCCTGGGCATGCCTGACCGGTTGGGGCGCCATCGTGCATGGCCACCCGCTCTATGCCGCCCTGCTCCTAACGACCCTCCTGGGCTCCGCCTTCGTCGGCTTGCGGACGCTTCGCGCCCGGCGCCGGAGATCCGGGTGGCGTCGCATTGCCCGGGTCGTCCTGGTCGTCGTCTCCATCGGGTGGATCGCCCTGCTCGCGTGGCTGCGCCCGTTCTCCGCGGTCGAACCGGCCTTGGATGCGATGCGTTCCGATGCCAGGGTCACTGTGGCCGAGGGACCGACCCAGATTGTTCTGGCCCCCACCGGCGCCGCCAGCGACACGGCGGTGTTCTTCCAACCCGGTGCCAAGGTGGAGGCCCGCGCGTATGCCGCGGTCCTTCGCCCCCTGGCCGAATCCGGCTATACCGTGATCATCCCCAAGCAGCCGCTGGGTATCGCATTCCTCTCCATCACGAGCTTCGACGACGCCAGGGCGACCTTCCCCGGCATCACCCGCTGGGTTCTCGGCGGGCATTCGCTCGGCGGAACCGTCGCCGCGATCCAGGCGGACTCGGGCGACCGCGACCCCGTCGCCCCCGTCGTCGGTCTGCTTCTCTACGCTTCCTATCCCGCCACCGACATCAGCACGGCGCTGACAGCGCCGGTCCTCTCCCTCTCGGCCACCAACGACGAGCTCGCCACCCCGGACAAGATCGAGGCATCCAGGAAGATCCTGCCCGCCGGAGCGACCTTCATCGCGATCGACGGCGCCGTGCACGCCTTCTTCGGTGACTACGGAGCTCAGCCCGGCGACGGGACCCCCACCGTCGGCCACGATGATGCCCGCGTTCAGGTCTCCCGGGAGAGTGTCGACTTCGTCCGTCGTCTCGGCGAGTGACCAGAACGGCAGGGGCAAGTTGCACCAATTCCGTGCATTTCGGGTTGAACGAGAGTGGACCGAGTTGCCCTCGCCGCCTCACGCACAGCAGACTGGAGCTACCGGATCGCTATTGAGTCTTCCGCCTGCGGCTAAGGAGCTCACCATGACCGAACCGAACGATGCCAACGATGCACGCGTCGGCCTGTACATCGACTTCGACAACATCGTCATCTCGCGCTACCAGCAGTTGCACGGGCGCAATGCCTTCCAGCGCGACGGCATCCGCGACTTCGACCGGTCGAGCCGGGATGCCGATCCCGAGGTTGCCGCTCGTCTGGCTGCCGCAACGGTCGACTTCAACGCCATCATCGACTTTGCCGCATCGTACGGTGCCCTGGTCGTCAACCGCGCCTACGCCGACTGGTCCGTGCCCGTCAATGCGAGTTACCAGCGCCAGCTCATGTCCCGGGCGGTGGACCTCACCCAGCTCTTCACCGCGACGACCCGCGGCACCAAGAACGGCGCCGACATCCGCCTCGCCGTCGACGTGGTCGAAGACCTTTTCCGGCTGCCCGACCTGACCCACGTCATCATCGTCGCGGGCGACTCGGACTACATCGCCCTCGCCCAGAAGTCGAAGCGACTCGGCCGCTATGTCGTCGGCATCGGCGTCGCCGGGTCGACGAGCACGTCGCTCGCGGCCGCCTGCGACGAGTTCGAAGACTACGACTCGCTCCCCGGAATTGCGAAGGTCTCCGCCACCGCACCTGCCACCTCGGCTCCCGTCGAGCGGTCCAGGTCGGGCAAGAAGGCATCCGAGCCGGTAGAGGTGCAGGCCAAGGCCGCCCCCAGCGAAGCGCGCAAGTTCACGACGATCCCGATGTTCTCGCACACTGACGACTCGCAGTTCGACGAACAGGAACCGGTCGATGACATCGACCCGCAGACGGTCGCGACGGAGCTTCTCGTGCGGGCACTGCAGATCGGTCATGCCAAGGGCGACGCCGACGAGTGGCTCAACACGGGCACGGTAAAGAACCAGATGCGCCGGATGGACCCCTCGTTCAACGAGCGGCCGCTGGGCTATCGTTCCTTCACCGATTTTCTCTCCTCACGCGGCGACCTCGCCGAGCTGGTGGAGGACGGCCCGCAGCGGCTGATTCGCCTGCGGCCGGAGGGCAACACCAAGTCGTAGCGCGGCGCCATACCGCGGCGCCCTCCACACGAGCTGCGGTCTGTGCCACGATGGGCCGGTGACGACCAGACTCCAGACCATGCCCCGAGAGCGATTTGACGCCTGGCTGCTCTCCGCACATGAGGAATACATGGCGTCCCGAATCGAATCGGGCGAAACCGAGGTGCAGGCCAGGGACAACGCCGACAAGTCGTTTGCGGCGAACTTCCCTGATGGCGAGCCCCTGGCCACCCATCGTTTCTACGATGTGGTCGACGGCGAAGAGACGGTCGGCTACCTGTGGATCGGTCCGCAGCCGGGTCGGCCGGACGCCTGGTGGGTCTTCGATGTGGAGATCCTGCCGGGACAGCGCGGCAAGGGCTTCGGGCGCCAGGCTATGCTCCTGGGCGAAACGGAAGCCCGCCGCCTGGGCGCCACCTCGATCGGCCTCAACGTGTTCGGCTTCAACACCAACGCTCGCGGGCTCTACGAATCCCTCGGCTACGAGACGACGGCCATCCAGATGCGCAAGGACCTGCTCCCCGCCCCGTAGCTCCGCGGACGCTACCGGCTCCACGGCCGTGGCCGGGCGGAGACCTGTGCGGTCACGCTCCGATCAAAACCAGCACGTGGTAGACGACATAGGCCGGCCACACGATCGCCTGAAGCAGCCCGAAAATGACGCCCCAGAAGGTGCCGTTCGACATCGAGACGAAGTAAATGGCGGCTCCGATGTAGGCCAGCAGGAACACGAAGCCCCACGGCCCGTCCCGCACGATCACCCGTCCACGACCGTCTGCCATTGGATCCTCCATCTCCGTGAGCAAGTCCCTGCTACTCCGACGGCCTCAGGCTAGCCGGACTACCGGGCGTGCGACACCCCGCACCGGCCCTGAGCCGGGCATTTTATCGAGACACGACCGGGCGGGGTGTGGGAGGATGCCGCCGTGACCGATCATCGCGAGCGCCGCATGCTCCTCGACACCGCCGCACTCTACTTCCGCGCGTTCCACGGGGTGCCCGACACGGTGCGAGCACCGAACGGCATGCCGGTGAACGCGGTTCGCGGTCTGCTCGACATCATCGCGCGGCTCGTCACCGAGTTCCAGCCGAGCGAGATCGTGGCGTGCTGGGATGATGACTGGCGCCCGCAGTGGCGGGTGGATCTCATCCCCACCTACAAGAGCCACCGGGTCGCCGCGGTGCAGCCGACCGATGCCGACCACCCGACCGAGGACGTGCCCGACCTGCTCGCGCCGCAGGTCAGGGTCATCCGCGAGGTATTGGCAGCGCTCGGAATCCCGGTGATCGGCGCCCCGGAGCACGAGGCGGACGATGTGATCGGCACGCTCGCCTCGCACTCTTCGATCCCCGTGGATGTCGTCACCGGAGACCGCGACCTCTTCCAGCTGGTCGACGACTCCCGAGAGGTGCGCGTGATCTACACCGGCCGGGGCATGGCCAGGCTGGAGACGCTGACGGATGCCGCCCTCGTGGCCAAGTATGCAGTCACCCCGGCCCAGTACGCGGACTTCGCTGCGCTGCGCGGCGACGCATCGGACGGCCTGCCTGGCGTGCCCGGCGTCGGCGAGAAGACCGCGGCCACGCTACTGTCGGGCTTCGGCAACCTCGATGGGATCGTCGCGGCGGCCGCCGACCCGTCCTCCGTGATGGCGGCATCCGTGCGCGCCCGGATGCTCGCTGCCGCCGACTACCTGGCGGTCGCGCCAGCCGTGGTGAACGTTGTGCGAGACCTCGGATTGCCCGACTTCGACGCCCGGATTCGGTCCGGCACGCCGGAGGGCACCGCTCGACTGGAGCGACTGGCCGCGGAATGGGGCCTCGGCTCATCCCTGACACGCGCTCGAGCCGCACTGGACGCCCAGGCCTAGTCACAGAGCGTCCGGCACGAGTCCAGATTTCCTTGCTTTACGCCTCGCTCGCAGCATCGGAGACGAAATGGTCGATGATGGCATGGGCGGTGATCCGCTCGACGAGAGTCCTCCTCACCGCCCGACCAGAAAGCCGCAACCGAATGCCGCGCAACGTGACCGTCCCGGAGGCCGACCGGTGACGGCCGAGAGCCCCGGGTTGCTCGGCTCCGGCCGAAGCGCCCGGTTGAAGCTGGCCTGGGCCATCCCCCTCGCGATCCTCGGCCTCGCGGCGGTCGTGCTGGCCGCCAGGGGCATCCGCTCCCTGCCCGAAACCCAGTCGTTCTTGGCCGAGTTCCCTGGTGCATCGCCACTGCCGGCCGGAGCCCCGGTCGGATTCCCCGCCTGGCTCGCCTGGCAGCACGGCCTGAATGTCTTCTTCCTCCTGTTCATCGTGCGTTCAGGCTGGCAGATCCGCGCGGCCGGGCGACCGACAGCGTTCTGGACCCGGCGCAACACGAGCCTCGTGCGCACCAAACGGGCACCCCGGAGAATGGGCATCAACGCCTGGCTGCACCTCGCCGTCGATGTGCTCTGGGTGGTCAACGGCGTGCTCTTCTACGTGTTGCTCTTCGCAACCGGCCAGTGGGTGCGCATCGTGCCGGTCAGCTGGGACATTTTCCCCAACGCGGTGTCCGCCGCGCTCCAGTACGCTTCGCTGGGCTGGCCCGTCGGCGACGGCTGGGTGAACTACAACGCGCTGCAAACACTGAGCTACTTCAGCATCGTGTTCGTGGCCGCGCCGCTCGCGCTGGCCACCGGCATCCGCCTGTCACCGCTGTGGACCTCGCGCCGGCTGAGCCGGCTGGTCCCGATCGCCCCGACGAAGGTCGTGCACGTGGGCGTGATGTTCTTTTTTCTGTTCTTCATCGTCGTGCACGTCACGCTGGTGCTCGCGACCGGGGCGCTGCGCAACCTGAACCACATGTACGCGGCAACGAGCGACGACGGCTGGACCGGATTCTGGATCTTCGCCGCGTCGCTGGTCCTGATGCTGCTCGCCTGGTTCGCGGCCGGCCCCCGCGTCGTACGTGCGATCGCATCACTCGGCGGCGACGTCACGTCTCGCTAGGGCGCGACGATTTCGTCGGCGTTGTCGGCGATCCAGTCCATCAGCGGCAACAGGCGGCGGGTGAGCTGACGGCCTCGGTCCGTGAGGTCATAGTCCACGCGGGGCGGGATGGATGCCTGCGCCTCCCGATTGATGAAGCCGTCGGCCTCGAGGGTGCGCAGGGTCGACGCGAGCATCTTCTCGCTGATGCCCTCGATGGCTCGCCGCAACTCCCCCCAGCGAAGCGACTCCTGCTCGAGGGCCAGGAGCACGAGCACGCCCCACTTGCTGGTCACGTGGTCGAGCACCGTTCGGGACGCGCACTTCGCAGGGTACAGGCCATCGACGGCACCAGGTCGGGCCCGGGAAACCTCAAAACTAACCTTCATGTGGGTAGCTTACAAAAAAGTGGGTACCTGCGTTGGGGAAGTAATACTCCAGGTCGGTCGTTGACACCGGCAAGCAACCGAAAGGGCATCCCATGTCATACATCGTCACCGCCACCTCCGGCCACCTCGGCCGCCTCATCGTCGAGTCCCTCCTCGCGCGCGGCGCGGCTCCGGCCGACATCATCGCCACCGCCCGCAACACGGCCAAGATCCAGCCGCTGGCTGCGCTCGGCGTACAGACGGCCGTGCTGGACTACGCGCGGCCGGAGACGGTCACCGCCGTCGTTCGACCCGGCGACGTGCTGGTCCTGGTGTCGGGCTCCGAACTCGGCCAGCGCGTCGTGCAGCACTCGAACGTGATCACGGCCGCCAAGGACGCCGGTGTGGGGCGCATCGTCTACACGAGCGCACCCGCGGCCACGAGCTCCGACCTGGTGCTGGCCCCCGAGCACAAGGCGACCGAGGAGTTCCTCGTGGCATCCGGGGTTCCCTTCACAATCCTCCGGAACGGCTGGTACACCGAGAACTACACCGGGGAGATCGAGAAGGCACGCCAGTCTGGCGAAATCGTTGCGAGCGTTGCGGCCGGCCGGGTCGCCAGCGCCAGTCGCGCCGACTATGCGGATGCCGCGGCGGCCACCCTGCTCGACGACTCCCTCGCGGGGCACACCCTCGAGCTCTCGGGCGACCACGCCTGGGACTACGCCGAACTCGCGTCGACGATTGGCACCCTCATCGCAGCGGACGTCACCTTCCGCAACGTCACGTCGGCGGAGCACGCCGACTTGCTCGCGGGCTTCGGGCTGGACGAGGGCACGGTGGGCTTCGTCGTGGGGCTCGACGCGAACATCCGTGACGGTCTGCTCGGCGGCACCAGCGGCGACCTCGCGCGCCTGATCGGGCGGCCGACGACACCCCTCGCGGCGGGTCTGGCCGCCGCAAGCTAGCCCTCGTCTTCGTCGTACAGGTCGACGACCGCCTGCACGTGCTTCGCGCGCACGGCGGCCCCATAGTCGTCGAGCGCCTGGGTGACCGGATTCGGGTCGGTGCTCATGGCCTGCTCCTCATCTCTGCTCGAACGCCCCTGCTACTGAAACTCCAGTGCTCCGCGACCGCGGTCGCGGTCAGGACGCCGACGGATCGGTGCACCTGGAGACGGAGCGAATGATCACCTGCTGGGGATCCTGGTCGTTCGTGATCGAAACCCGGTAGATCAACAGCTGCTCGCCGACGAATTTGAGAGCAAGATTGGCGTGGCTGCCCAGCGTGCGCAGGGTGACGCTCCAACCCATGTCTTCATACTTTTTTGTGACGCTCTCGATCCACGCATAGCGGTCGAAGTCCGCCCCCACGGTCATGGTGCGGGATACGGAAATCTCTTCGCCGCCTGTGCCGTCCGGACAGGCGGCGGCCTTGCTCTCGTCCGACGACGTCGCGACGGTGCCGGCCGGAAGCGTAGCGGCGATCGAATCGACGTCGACGAGCACTTCCGCGATCACGCCGGCGCGGGTGGTGGGCCTGTCCGTGTGAATGTTTTGAGCGATGATCACGACAACGAGCAGGATCACGAGCACCGACACGGCCAACGCAATCGTCGACCGTACTGTCGAAAACTTTCCCCTGGTCCCCATTCCCGCAGCCTATCGGCCGACCGCGAACAGAGGGAGAAACTCCTTCTCAGAGAATGTCAATTCTGCTGGGCTACGATCTTCTGGTGCCTCATTCGTTGCCTCCCCTCCACATCGCGCTCGTCTGCCTCCACACTTCGCCGGGTGCCGAGCCCGGTTCCGGCGACGCCGGCGGAATGAATGTCGTGGTGCGGCAGCAGGCCGAGGCGCTGGCCAAAGCCGGCCACACCGTCGATATCCTCACCCGCCGCTCGTCGTTCGAGCTGGCCGGCGACATGGAGCTTTCCCCGGGGGTCACCCTGCGTTTCCTCGATGCCGGGCCGGCCGAACCCGTTGCCAAGGGCGACCATGAGGGGTTCATCGAAGAGTTCCGGCTGAGAATGAAAGACCTCGGCCCCTACGACATCTACCACTCGCACCACTGGTTCTCGGGCATGGCGGCCTTGCCGCTCGCCGACCTCCGCGGCGTGCCCCACGTGCAGAGTTTCCACAGCATCGCGGCCGATGAATCCACGCCGCTGTCGGCCGGTGAACGACCGGAATCTCCCGGGCGGATGGCCGGCGAAGCCTGGCTCGCTCGCGAATCCGACGCCGTCGTGGCGATCAGCGCCGCCGAGGCCGACACCGTCGTGCACCGCCTCGGCGGCTCACCGGACCGCGTCTCCATCGTGCCGCCCGGCGTCGACGGATGCCTGTTCCGGCCGACCATTCCGGCCGTCGATTCCGGCCTCGGCTACGCGATCGTGGCGGCGCGACTGCAGCCGCTGAAGGGCCTCGACCTCGCGATCGAGGCCATCGCTGCCGTGCCGGAGTCCATTCGCCCGGAACTGGTCGTCGCCGGGGACGCCTCGGCCGACTTCGACGGGTACGTCGATGAGCTCAAGGCACTCGCGGCCCGGCACGGAATCGAATCCGGGGTGCGGTTCGTCGGCCCGCAGTCCCGGGTGGCCCTCGCCGCCCTGCTGCGCGGGGCGCGCGTCGTACTCATCCCCTCCCACTCCGAGACCTTCGGCCTGGTAGCCCTCGAGGGAGCAGCGAGCGGCGTGCCAGTCGTGGCCGCGGCGGCCGGCGGCCTGCGCGAGGCCGTCCTGCACGGGGATACCGGCGTTGTGCTCGAGTCACGCGACCCGGCGATCTGGGGCGCAGCCGTCACCACGATCCTGTCGGATCCCGGCCTGGCCCAGCGTCTCTCCGTCGCGGGTCGCGAGCACGCCGAAGATCTCGACTGGCCGCGGTCCGCGGCCGGCCTACTGGTCGTCTACCGTTCGCTCCTCGGTCCCGGCGCCGACCACCGCCTGCACCTCGCCATCGCGTGAGCCTGCTCGACCACGTCACCTCCGTGCTCCTCGTGCACGCCCACCCCGACGATGAGACGATCTCGACCGGGGCCCTGATTGCGGAACTGGTCGCGCGTGGCATCCGGGTGTCACTCCTCACCGCCACTCGAGGCGAGCGGGGCGAGGTCGTTGCCGGGCCGCTTTCAGGGCTGGAGGGCACAGCCGCGCTCACCACCGCGCGGGAGGCGGAACTGCGCCGGGCCACGGCTGCCCTCGGCATTGCGGAGCAGTTCTGGCTCGGTGAGTCACCCGCCCGGGCCTCTGGCCGGGCGCCCCGCCGCTACCTGGACTCAGGCATGACCTGGATCCGTCCTGGTTTGGCCGGGCCGGCCGGAGACGTCGACGCCGGCGCCCTGGCGATCGCCCCGCTCCATGAAGCGACGGCGGATGTCGCGGCCCTCATCGCGGTCCTGCGGCCGAACCTCGTCATCGGCTACGACAGCGGCGGGGGTTACGGGCATCCTGACCATGTGCGGATGCACGACGCGGCGCTCGCCGCCTGCCGCAGCACCGGCACGCCGTTCGCGGAGATCCTGCACGAGCCCGCCGCCGACGGTGAGTGGTTTGACCTCTACCGACAGCTGGCCACGGTGACCGCGGCACTGCGCTGCCACGCCAGCCAGCTCACCGTTGAGGAAACCGATATTGTGCACTCCGGAGGGCAGCGGGAACCCATCGTGACCTCGATCGGGCTGCGTGTTCTTCCGGCTCGTGCCCGGAATATTCAGCAAGAAGGGGTTTGATTGAGAAATGACCAGCATTGACACGAACGCGGCACTCGTCATCATCGATGTACAGCAGGGATTCGACAAGTCCGATTGGGGCTCTACCAGCAATCCCGAGTGTGAGAACAACATCGATGCCCTCGCCGCGGCTTGGGTCACGACCGGTCGGCCGATCATCGTCGTGCGCCACGACAGCACGAGGGCGGGAACGCCGTTGCATCCGGGGCAACCCGGGAACGCGCTCAAGCCCAGCGTCGCCGCGCTGCCGGCCAGCCTCCTGGTCACCAAGAACGTCAATTCGGCCTTCATCGGCGACCCCGATCTACATTTCTGGTTGAGCCGGGAGGGCATTCGCCAGGTCGTCATCTGCGGCATCCAGACCAACATGTGTGTCGAGACCACGGCCCGCATGGGAGGCAACCTCGGCTACGACGTGATCGTGCCGCTGGACGCGACCCGCACCTTCGGCCTGGCCGCGCTGAACGGGACCGGCCCCTCGGCCAGCGCTGACGAAGTCATGCGCATGACGGCCCTGAACCTGGCCGCCGGCGGTTTCGCCACGGTGACCACCACCGCGGAGCTGCTCCCCCTGGTCTGATCCAGCCGCCCGCCCCCGCCGCCGCCGCCGCCCGGTGATTGAGCCGCCCGGTGATTGAGCCGCCCGGTGATTGCGCTTGTCGAAATCACCCCCGACGCACCCACTCCTCCCGCCTCCGGCCATTGGGCCGCCGCGGTGATTGAGCCTGTCGAAATCACCCCGACCAACTCCTCCCGCCCGCGGTGATTGAGCCTGTCGAAATCACCCCGAACAACTCCTCCCGCCCGCGGTGATTGAGCCTGTCGAAATCACCCCGCACAACTCCTCCACAATGCATGCCTGATCAGGTTATCCACACCTTTCCACCCTGCCGTCTCGGCCAGTCGCCAATGTCGGTGGCCGGTCGTAGAGTTCGAATATGGCCACCCCGGTTTGCACC
>CAJDUC010000016.1_pt1 | contig 114725 bp, 99 predicted proteins | sample 7390041 | NCBI WGS metagenome assembly CAJDUC01 (sample SAMEA7055666, study PRJEB34461) | soil metagenome | biome: terrestrial ecosystem; feature: Peninsula; material: soil | place: Antarctica | collected 2016 | reverse complement strand
TACCGCTCCGAGCGGGACTACGGGACCCAGCCCCGGGACGCCGGGTGGCTTTCCGGAGCCTGCCTGCTCGTCCGCAAGGAGGCCTTCGACGCCATCGGCGGATTCGATCCCAGCTTTTTCATGTACTTCGAAGACGTCGACCTCGGTGCTCGGCTTGGCGCGGCGGGCTGGCGAAATGTCTACGTACCCGACTCGGTCGTGACGCACACGGGAGCGCACTCCACCTCACACAGCGCCAAGCGCATGGAGCAGGTGCACCACAGCAGCGCCTACCTCTACCTCTCGCAGAAGTACTCCGCCTGGTACCTCGCTCCGCTGCGCGGCGTGCTTCGCGCGGGCCTCGCCGTTCGAAGTTGGTGGGTTACTCGGTGAACCGGGGGCTGGTAACACTCCGGTCCATCGGCGGACGCGGCTGGCGACGCCTACGGCCCCGACTCGGGGGCGCCAGGCGTCGCGTGCAGGCGGTCGCGGCCGAGGCCTCGACTCAGGCCCATCGGGCGGCCGACGCGGCCGCGTGGAGCCTCCTGCAGTATCGCGGTCGCTCCGGTTTGTTCCGTGTCGAAGCCCTCGCGGGCACGGCTGATCCGCAGGACATCCCCGTGGTGATGTGCCTGTGGAACCGCCCGCAACGTATCGACGACATCCTGCAGCAACTCGACGACCAGGCGGACGCCAGGGGCGTGAGACTCCTGCTCTGGAACAATCAGCCGGCCGACGACGCTCACTACCGTTCCCGGATCGCCGCGTACCGTCGCACGGGCAGCCTGCACAGCGTGGAGTACGTGTGCAGCGCACGGAACACCGGGGGGATCGGCCGCCTCTTCCTGGCACGGTGGCTCCTACGCGCCGGCTACGGCGGACACTTCATCATGCTGGACGACGACCAGGACGTGACGTCCTCCTTCACGGAGTCCCTGCTGCGGTACGCGGCCCCGCACGAATTCGCCGGCTGGTGGGCGTACAACTACATCAATTCTCATTGGAATCGCACCGAAACCGAGCCTGGCCAGATTGCCGACTATGCCGGCACCGGTGGCTCCATCTGCGACGTTGAGATCGTGAGGCGTCAGTCGTTCTTCACGGACCTCCCCCGCCGCTTCACGTTCCTCGAAGACCAGTGGTTGTGCGCGTATGCGAAATCACTCGGTTGGGCCGTGCGCAAGGCCGATGTCGACATCACCTTCGTGCTGCACGAGACCAACCAGTTCCTGCAGTACGCCTCGTTGAAGGACGAATTCCGTCAGTACCTCACCGAGGGGCGCGGAAACGTCAAGCGCTCCTGACCCACCCGCGAGCCGCGTCCCGACGGATGCCGCTAGCAGACCGTCAGGAAGGCGACCCGGTCGTTCAGGGCGCTCGGGCCACCGAGCAGGGTGAGGCTCGACATCGACAGGGCACCGAATTCGCTCCTCATCGACCCGGGGACGCAGGCGGGCAAGGTGACGAAAAGTGGGCTGCCCAGTTTTCCGGCGGCGGCCGCCCCCGCGAGGGCGTCGGGGAAGGACTCGCCGGTGGCGACGAAGACGGTATCCGCAGTGCTGAACGCATCCTGATTGATCGCGATGCTGGTGCCATACCGATCGTCGGCCGAGAGCCGCTGGGTCGAAATATTGTTTGCCTGGACACTCTTTTCGATCCCCGCCGAAACCGCCGCCGTGCCCCCGGCGATCTTGACCGAGGTCGTCCCCATCCCCTTGAGCAGGTTCACGGTCGTGCTGCCCAGTGATGGCAGAGCGCCATCGACCAGGACTACCGGGATCTGCTTGGAGCCTGCTGCGGCGCTGGCCGAGAGAGCGTCGGGGAAGTTCGCGCCGGTCGCGAGGTAGGCGCTGGTCACCTTGGGGAAGACCTTCGCCGTCAGCAGCCTGGACGTTTCGTAACGGTCGACCCCTGACACGCGTTCGATGTTGGATTGGACTGCCTTCAGCTGTGCGAACGCCGTGGCGTCAACCGCGGCAGTGCCGCCGACGACCATGATCTTCGCGGGCTTGAGACGTTTGAGTTCGTCGATCGTCGTTGAGGGAACGCCGAACGCATAGGTCAGCAGAAGCGGCCCTCCCTGCTTCGCGGCAGCCGGGGCGGCGCTCAACGCGTCGGGGAAGTTCTGGCCCGTCGTGACATAGGCGACTGGAATACCCGCCGACTTGTAGGTGGCCTGGGAGATCGCGATCGCGGTGGAGTACCGGTCTTCGCCGGAGATGCGGGTGGAGTTCGTGGCACTGCCGGTCACCGGGTCACCGAAGTAGCGGTTGTAGTAGACCGAGAAGTTCCGATTGCCATAGGACGAGCAGGTATCGCCCGTGCCGTACATGTTCGCCAGGGCCGCCGCGTTGGGCTGGTACGGCGTGTAGTAATAGAGCGCCGCGGTCGCCTTGTTCCGTACGACGACGCGCGGTGCACCGCAACCGGTATTGGGGTGGTACTGGATGGCGTTCGACTGGTCAATCTTGATCCAGGTGAACGATCCCTCGGGGTTGTTGTACCAGGTGAGCTGACGGGCGCCGAAGAGGAGCTGGTTGAACAAGCCGTAGTAGTTTGCGTCACAGTTGCTGGTGTCCGGGCACCCCTGGCCCATGGCCTTCTGGAGCACAGCCAGGGACGGAGCCGTACTGGTCAGCAGGCCCTGTTCCTTCTGCAGTGTCACCAGGAGCACCTTGGCGCTGATCCCGCAGGCCCGCTGCACCTTGTAGATGATCCGCGCTGCGGATTCGCCCGGTCCGCCGTTGTACGTCCCGCAGGTGCCGAAGTTCAGCGTCTTCGAGGCCGGGGTGTCCGTCCGGTAGACGTTGAGGCAGTTGTCGTTTCGGCAGGTACCGACGGTCCAGTTCAAGAACGCCTGAATCTCCGACTCGGTCATCGCCCAGGAGTTGTAGAAGTTGAAGTCGCTGATGATCAGGCCGGGGTCGAATCCTCCGGTCGCTTCTGTCTCAAAGGTCTTGGCCAGTGGCCCGGACTCCGCCGGTGCCGGTGCCGGTGCCTCCGTCGTGGGCGCCGGCCCTGCCGTCGGGGTCGGTTCCGTCGTCGGAGCCGTTTCCTTCGTCGGCGTCGGCTCTGGCGTCGCCGTCGCGGTCGGCGTTGGGGTTGGGGTTGGCTCCGGAGTGGACACCGGGGCGGCCGTCGCCGTCGCCGTCGGTGAAGGCGCCGGGTCGGCCGGGGCCTGGGTGGCTGTGGCCTCGGGCGTCGGGCTCGGATTGGCGGAGGCGGAACTCACGGAGACGCTCGTCGCGAGCAGGATTGCGCACGTAACGGCGGCAACGGCAGTGTGGAGTCGAATACGGCGCATTGTGCGAGCCTAACCCGACATCGACGAGTTACTTCTACAACATGGGCAACATACTGCATCATCGTTGAAGATTGCCCGTGAAAAGTTGCGGGTTGCTCGATCGTCGCCGATGACTCCGCGAAGAAGTCGAACCGAACGGGACCCGACTAGGCGAACGCCACGGACGTCGCCGTGACGGCAAGCACGAGCAGAACGCCGTAGGCGACCACGCTCCATTCCGCCAGCCGATTCTTCATGATGTACGCGACGGCGACGAAGAATGCCGGCAGCAGGGGAATGGCGTACCGGGCGATCACCGGGAACACATCACCGAGCAGCAGATACATTCCGAAGGACAACAGCGGCGCAAAAATCGTCGCCGAGATCAGAATGGAGACGGCCAGCGATCGTTCGAGGGCCGTGACGGCCTTGGCGAAACCGAAGCCCACGACACCGGCGATGGTGAGCAGCACCAGGGGTTCGCCGAGAATCGGGGGAAGACGCAGGACCGGGTCGTACCCGCCACCGAGGGCACCTCGGTTGAGAAATAGGGAGAGCTGGCCGGCGGTGTTGCGCCACAGCAGCCCCGTCGTCAGGCCCTGGTCGGGGCCCGCCCCCAGCGACAGCTGGGCTCGCAACAGCAGCCAGCCCACCTGGGCGGCCAGGGCACTGGCCACGGTCACGGTCGCCGCGACCAACAGCTGCCGCTTGCGACCGCGGTCCACGGTGTCACGGGACCAGAGCACAAAGAGAACGATGACGATGAAGACAAGACCGAGCGCCAGGATCGTGGTGACCTTCAGCCAGATGCCCAGCACAGCAACGGGCAGCAGCCACCACGGTGAGCTCCGCCCCAGGGCCGCGCTGACCGCCGCCAGCAGGAGAAGCGCCCCGACAAAGAAGAGCGGGGCATCCGTCGAGATATACGTGTTCGCCCAGAAAGTGGTGGGGGCACCGATGATGGCCAGGCCGATGCCCAGGCTGATCACCCGGCGCACCTTCAGCAGCTCCAGGAGCTTGTAGAAGACCAGCAACCCGCCGACCAGCCAGAAGATGCCGGTGGCTCGCGCGGAGGTCAGGAACTCCGCTCCGGTGACGAATTGCACCGCCTTGCCGAGCGCCCAGGTAACCCCGAAATAGAGGGGCGTGTAGAGATCGGCGGACGTCTTGCCGCCCTGAGGGTACGCGGCATAGACGTCCTTGACGGCTCCGCAGGGTTCACCGCGCGGGCCGAACGAGTCCCCGTCGCAAGCCATGGCCTCGAGGGCCGTGTGGCTCAGGTACTCGCCCTGCCGGACGATGCCCTGTGTGGGGATCTTCAAGACGTAGTCGTAATACACCCACTCGTCGAATGGGGCGAGCTGCTCCGAGTGGTTAGCAACGACGATGCCGCCGCTGACGCAGGCGACAATGACCAGGATGATCGGAACCCAGGAGTTGCGGAGGCGGGCCAACCAATACGCACGGCGAACGGCCCAGCCCGGCTCACCCGTGCCCGCAGGGTCTCCGGCGGCGACAGTCGCGCCGAGCGCGTTGGAATCAGGGGTTTTCGGCACTGGCCCGACCTTACACGGTTAGCTGACGACGATTGTCGGTGCGTGTCGAGGCCTTCATCGACACTGTGGCGCCCAGCCTAGAGGGCCAGCAGGCCAGACAGGTAGGTGCCGTAGCCGCTCTTCTGCAGCGGGGCGGCGAGCACGGCGAGCTGCCGGTCGTCGATCCAACCGGCGCGCCAGGCGATCTCTTCGATGCAGCCGATCTTGAAGCCCTGGCGGGCCTCGATCACACGCACATACTCGGAGGCCTGTCGCATGGATTCGAAGGTTCCGGTGTCGAGCCAGGCCGTGCCGCGGTCGAGAACCTGAACGCTGAGCTTGCCCCGGTCGAGGTAACGCTCGTTGATCGTGCTGATCTCCAGCTCACCGCGTGCACTCGGCTCGATGCTCTTCGCGATCTCGATCACCGAGTTGTCGTAGAAGTAGAGGCCGGGCACGGCGTAGCTGCTCTTGGGTTTGGTCGGCTTCTCCTCGATGGAGACGGCGGTCATGTCCTCGTCGAACTCGACGACGCCGTAGTCGGTCGGGTTGCTCACGTGGTACGCGAAGATGCGTGCCCCCTCGATGGCGCTGTTGCCGCGCAACGCGGAACCGAGTCCCGCACCGTGGAAGATGTTGTCGCCGAGCACCAGGGCGACGCTTTCCTCGCCGATGAAGTCCTCGCCGATGATGAACGCCTGGGCCAGACCGTCCGGTGACGGCTGTACGGCATATTCAAGGCGGATGCCGAGTTCCGAGCCGTCGCCGAGCAGCGCCCGGAACTGCTCGTTGTACTCAGGAGTGGTGATGATCAGGATCTCGTTGATCCCCGCCATCATCAGCGTCGAGAGGGGGTAGTAGATCATCGGCTTGTCGTAGATGGGCATCAGCTGCTTCGAGATGCCCTTGGTGATCGGCCACAGGCGTGTGCCTGAGCCGCCGGCCAGAATGATTCCGCGCATGGTTATTTCCCACCGTTCAGTGATGCGTAAAAGGCCCGGGCGGCTTCCCAGGTCGGCAGCAGACCGGCGGCCGCGGCCTCGGTCAGGCTCGGGGCGTCCGTGTCCTTCGGGGAAAGGAGCAGCTCGCCGGCCTCGGACGGGAAGACCAGGCCGATGTCCGGGTCGAGCGGGTTGATTCCGTGCTCACGCCCCGGGTTGAAGGGTGCCGTCACGAGGTAGCTGACGGTGGCGTTGTCGGTCAGGGCGACGAAACAGTGTCCGAGGCCCTCCGCAATGTAGATGGCACGACGGTCGGTATCGTCGAGCAGTACCGAATCCCACTGGCCGAACGTGGGCGACCCGACCCGGATGTCGATCACGAAGTCGAGCACGGCGCCATGGGTCGCCGTGACGTACTTCGCCTGGCTCGGCGGGATGTCGGCGAAGTGAATTCCGCGCACGGAACCGCGCTTGGAGACAGACGTGTTCGCCTGGGCGATCTCAAGCCGGTGCCCGATCGTGTCCTCGAGCAGGTCGGACCGGTACCACTCGAGGAATACGCCCCGGTCGTCACCGAACTGCTTAGGGGTGATCTCGTAGGAATCTGGGATTTTCAGTTCGCGGATTTGCACCCGTGGAGTCTAGCAAGCGTGACTGAGAAGCCGGATTGGGTCGAATAAACCCCGGAAGGGCACCGTGACCCCGGTTCAGCCGTGGCCTCGATGCCGGCCCATTCGGGTGCCCTCAGGAACTGACGCACAGGCGCCCGGTAGTATAGGCCCGGCACTTTACGTTTACAGACAGGTTGCACATTCCATGAAGATTCTCGTCACCGGCGGAGCCGGATTCATCGGCTCCAACTTTGTTCGACGCACCCTCGAGGACGCGTACCCCGGTCTGGAGGGCGCCGAAGTCGTCGTTCTGGACGCCCTCACCTACTCGGGAAACCTCGAGAACCTCGCTCCCATCGCGGAGAGCCCCCGCTACTCCTTCGTGCACGGCGACATCCGCGACGCCGCCCTGCTCGACACCCTGTTCCCGACCCTCGACGCCGTCGTTCACTTCGCAGCGGAGTCCCACGTGGACCGCTCGGTGCGGGACGCCTCGATCTTCGTCGAGACGAACGTGCTCGGCACGCAGCAGCTGCTCGACGCCGCCCTGCGCCACGACCTCAAGCGGTTCGTGCACGTCTCCACCGACGAGGTCTACGGCTCGATCGCCGAGGGCTCCTGGGACGAAGAGCGTGCACTCGAGCCGAACTCGCCGTACTCGGCGTCCAAGGCCGGCAGCGACCTGCTCGCCCGCAGCTACCACCGCACGCACGGCCTGAACATCTCGATCACGCGCTGCTCGAACAACTACGGCCCGTACCACTTCCCTGAAAAGGTCATTCCGCTGTTCGTCACGAACCTGATCGACGACAAGCACGTGCCGCTCTATGGCGAGGGCAACAACATCCGTGACTGGCTGCACGTCGACGACCACACCCGCGCCATCGCCATGGTGCTCGTCGGCGGTCGCGCCGGCGAGATCTACAACATCGGTGGCGGCACCGAGCTGACCAACCTCGAGCTCACCCAGCTGCTGCTCGACGCGACCGGCAAGGACTGGTCCTACGTCGACCGCGTCGCCGACCGCCTCGGCCACGACCTGCGCTACTCGGTCGACATCGGAAAGATCCAGGCCGAACTCGGCTACGCACCGCTCGTCCCCTTCGAGAAGGGCCTCGCCGACGTCGTGCAGTGGTACCGGGAGAACCGCGCCTGGTGGGAGCCGCTCAAGGCCCGTGCGGAATTGAGCTGATGACCCGCTATCTGATCACCGGCGCAGCCGGAATGCTTGGCCGCGACCTGCAGGCCGCGCTCGCAGGCCGCGACGTGACCGCCTTCGACCGGGCCGAGCTGGACATCACCGATCTGGCCGCCGTCATGGCGGCCACGCTCGGGTTCGACGTCATCATCAACGCGGCCGCGTACACGAAGGTGGACGACGCCGAGACGAACGAGGATGCCGCCTACTCCATCAACGCCGTCGGCCCGCACAACCTGGCGCTGGCCGCGGCCGCGCACGGCACGAAGCTGGTGCAGATCTCAACCGACTACGTCTTCGACGGGAGCGCGACCGCGCCCTACGGCGAAGACACTCCAACCGACCCGATCTCGGCGTACGGCCGCACCAAGGCGGCCGGCGAGGCGTTCGTGCTCGCGACCCACCCGACCGGCAGCTACATCGTGCGCACCGCCTGGCTCTATGGCGAGCACGGACCGAACTTCCCCAAGACGATGCTGAAGCTCGCGGCGGCACGGGACACCCTCACCGTCGTCGACGACCAGGTGGGCCAGCCCACCTGGACCGCCGATCTGGCCGCCCAGGTCGTGGCGCTGCTGGACGCGAACGCGCCCGCCGGCATTTACCACGGCACGAACTCGGGCGTGACCAGCTGGTTCGGCTTCGCCCAGGCCGTTTTCGCCGCGGCGGGCCTCGACCCGGCCAGGGTGACCCCGACCGACAGTTCGCAGTTCGTTCGACCGGCACCGCGCCCGTCCTACTCCGTGCTCGGGCACGACGCCTGGCAGTCCGCGGGCCTGGCCCCGATGCGGGATTGGCGCGAGGCACTCGCTGACGCCCAGTCGAAGCGGATCTTCGAGGAAAAATGATCACGCTGCGGGTTGTCGTCGACCAGATGGTCTCCCCGGTTCCCGGTGGGATCGGGCGCTACACGGAGGAACTCACCCGCGCCCTCATCGCCACCGCGCCCGCCGACTGCGAGGTCGAGGGCCTCGTTTCCGCGTCCTCGGCGGAGCAATACGCCGCGCTCGAGGCGGCCCTCCCCGGGCTGGCCGGGTTGCACAGGACTACGCTCCCCCGCCGCGAGCTCGCGGCGGCATGGCAGCTGGGCATCGCCGGATCGGCGGGCTCAGGCATGATCCACGCACCGGGACTTCTCGCCCCGCTCCGCAAGCACGATCTGGGCGCCGACGGCACCCAGATCGCGGTGACCGTGCACGACGTGCTCGCCTGGACGCATCCGGAGGCGCTCACGACCACGACCGTGGCCTGGACCAAGGCCATGCTCAAGCGAGCCCGCAAGCACGCCGACGCGGTCGTGGTCCCCAGCCATGCGGTCGCCAACCAGCTCACCGAGATCATCGACCTCGGCGATCGGATCCGGGTCATCGGCGGGGCGGTCGGGAGCCGGTTCCGCCTGCCCTCGAATTCCTCCGCCGCGGAGGCCGTGGCGTCCGCTCTGGCACTGCCGCCCGAATACATCGTGACCGTGGGGACCCTGGAGCCGCGCAAGGGAGTGAGCGCCCTGATCACCGCGCTGGGCCTGACCGGCGCCCCCGATCTGCCGCTCATCGTCGTGGGCCCCGATTCGTGGGGGGAACTCGACCTTCCGGCGGTCGCCGACGAGGCCGGGCTCCCACCGGGACGTGTGCGGTCGATGATCGGGCTCACCGACGAGCAACTGGCCGTCGTGATCGCCCGGGCTGCCGTGCTCGTCTTCCCCAGCCTCGAAGAGGGCTTCGCCCTCCCGATCATCCAGGCCTTCCATCTGGGCACGCCGGTGATCCACTCCGACGCCCCCGCACTGGTCGAGGCCGGAGGTGAGGCCGGCCTTGTCGTGGAACGGGAGGATGCCGCCGGCTACCCGGAGCGCCTTGCCGAGGCCCTGACCCGGCTGCTGGGCGACCAGACGCTGGCGAACCGGTTGAGCATCTTCGGCAGCGACAGGGCCAGGGCGTTCAGCTGGCGCGATTCCGCCGAGCGGGTCTGGCAGCTGCACGCCGACCTCTGATCTCGACAGGCTCGATCACCGGGCCGCTCGGATCTCGACAGGCTCCATCACCGGCGGTGGTCGAGCTCGTCGAGACCCGGGCGCCGTTACGGCGCCGGGGTCTCCGTTGGTGCGGGTGCGAGTGCCGTGGCGATCAGGTCCCGGATCACGCCGTAGTCCGGGTTCTCCGGGTCGACGTTGTTGTCGGGCACGAGCTCGACCGATTGGATCGGCAGGGCCTTCGTCTTCGAGGCGAGGTGCACGAAGTAGCCGAGCATGCCCTGGGGGATGTCCGTCTTGACCACCTGTGCGCCCGCCTGCGCCACCGCCTGGAACTTGGTCAGCACGTTCGCGGGGTTCGCCTGGGCAAGGATCGCCTCCTGGATCTGCCGCTGGCGCACCATCCGGTCATAGTCGCTCGTGTCGTGACGCGAGCGGGCATACCAGAGCGCGTGATAGCCGTCCATGTGCTGCGGCCCCGGTTCGAACCAGAACAGCACCTTGGTGAAGGTATCGTCAGTGTGCACCGGAACGCGGTGGTCCACCGTGACGTCGACGCCGCCGAGGGCGTCGACGAGCTGGGAGAAGCCCTGCATGTCAATCAGCACGTAGTACTGAATGGTCAGGCCGGTCACGCCCTGGGCGGCATCCCGCATTCCCTCGATGCCCGGTTCGCTGCCCTCGTCGATGGCCTTCGGGTACATTTCCGGACTCTTGAGCTCGACCTCGGTGTAGATCGAGTTGAGCATGCAGGCGTCGACCTCGCAGCCGTCGATGGCTCCATAGCCCTGGGGGTAGAGGTCGGCCATCGGACCGGGCGAGAACGGGACATCCGCGAGATTTCGAGGCAGCCCGATCATGCTGGCCTGACCGGTCGACGCGTCGATGCTGACCACCGAGATGCTGTCTGGGCGGAGGCCGTCACGGTCGGGGCCGGCATCGCCGCCGAGCAGCATGATGTTGTACCGGCCGTCGACCGGGGGTTCGGTCGGTCCGGCCACGAAGACCGAGGACAGGAAGTCGCTGGCCGTGGCCGCGACGTAGGCCCCGTAGCCGGCGGTGCCGACGACGCCCACCATGAGCACGGTCGCCAACCCGGCGATCAGCGGCCGCGCCTTCGGACCGGCCTTGACCAGGCGCACGAGGCGCAGCGTGTCCAGGGTCAGGATGAACCAGACCACGCCGTAGAAGACGAGGAGGGCCGCGGCCACCCACAGTCCGATCGTGTTCGTCAGCGCGGTGAGGATCACCTCGGGCCAGATCAGGTAGACGACACCGGCGACGATCGCCAGGAACAGCAGGGTGAAAGTCACCCGCAGGCCGAATCGGCCGAGCCGGCGGTTTCCGGCAAGCACCTGCGCCGAACCGGGCAGCACGAAATTGAGCACAACGAGCCACCAGGCCCGCTTCGTCATGACCTGTTCTGAACCGACATTCGGGTGCCGGATCGGGTTGCTTGCACTCGTCATAGTTTCGCTTGGAGGTCCGAATTCTTCTGCTCGACCTGCGCGGCGAGCATCTCGGCGTAGCCCTCGAGCTTGACCCGGAGGGAATCGTCGGCGGTTGCGAGGATCTTCACGGCGATCAGGCCGGCGTTGCGCGCTCCCCCGATCGAGACGGTGGCGACGGGCACGCCCGCCGGCATCTGCACGATGGACAGGAGGGAATCGAGACCGTCCAGTCTGCCGAGCGGAACGGGGACGCCCACAACGGGCAGCGTCGTCACTGCGGCGAGCATGCCGGGCAAGTGCGCCGCACCGCCGGCTCCCGCGATGATCACCCGGAGGCCACGCTCGTGCGCGCTCTTGCCGTAGGCAATCATCTTCTCGGGAGTGCGGTGAGCCGACACCACCTGCACCTCGCAGGGCACACCGAAATCGCGCAGCAGCTGCGCGGCGTCGCTCATCACGGGCCAGTCGGAATCGGACCCCATGACCACGCCGACGAGCGGGGTCACGGCGATCTCCGACGGAGCGGTCTCGGGTACGGAGTTCTCTGGCACGCAGTCGATCTTATGGGTCAGTCCTGAAAAACCGCCGCAGTGGCTCGCGCCTCGTAGACGACTTCATCCAGATCCGTCCCGCCGACGGTCACGTGGCCGACCTTCCGGCCCGGCCGCGGATCCTTGCCGTAGTTGTGCACCTTGGCCGACGGATGCTCGGACAGTGCGGCCGGATACCGGTCGGAGAGAGCGCCCTTCGCGGGTCCGCCGATGATGTTCACCATCACCGACCACGGGTCCCTGGCCGTCGTCGCGCCGAGGGGCAGGTCGAGCACGGCGCGCAGGTGCTGCTCGAATTGGCTGGTGGTCGAGCCTTCGATCGACCAATGACCGCTGTTGTGGGGGCGCATGGCCAGTTCGTTGATCAGGAGCCGGCCATCCGTCGTCTCGAAAAGTTCGACGGCCAGCATCCCGGTCACGCCGATGCCTTCGGCGACCAACACCCCGATCTCCGCGGCCAGTTCGGCGACTCTACCGTTCGACTGCGGCGCCGGCGCGATGACCTCGGCGCAGACGCCGTCACTCTGCACGGTTTCCACGACGGGCCAGACCGCGATCTCGCCCGAGGGTCGCCGGGCGACCTGCTGGGCGAGTTCACGGCTGAAGTCGACGAGTTCCTCGACGAGCAGCGCGCCGCCGTTGCCGTCCTCGAGAAGCGCGGTGAACCAGTCATCGGCGTCGTGCTCGTGCGAGACGAGCCGCACGCCCTTGCCGTCGTAGCCGCCGCGGGCGGTCTTCACGACCGCCCGGCCGCCGTGCTCGGCGAGGAAAGCGGCCAGCTCCGTGGAATTCTCCACCCGGGCCCAGTCCGGCACGGGAAGTCCGAGGTCGCTCAACCGCTGACGCATCAGGAGCTTGTCCTGGGCGTAGAGCAGGGCGTCCGGACCTGGGTGCACGCTGACACCGCGTGCGACGAGTTCGCGGAGGATCTCCTGCGGCACGTGTTCGTGGTCGAAGGTGACCACGTCCACCGTCTCGGCGAAGGCGAGAACGACATCCTTGTCGCGGTAGTCGCCGACGGCGTACGCGGCCAGGGCCGCGGACATTCCCTCGTTCTCGGCCAGCACCCGGATTTCAATGCCGAGGTTGACCGCCGCCGGGATCATCATCCTGGCCAGCTGGCCGCCGCCGATAACGCCGACAGTCGTATTCATCTATTCACCGATTCCTGTGCGAGCGTTCATTCTTCCGTGCGGGTTCTCTCAGGCTGGCGGCCGAGCTGCGCCGTAGACTGCGATTCCTGCCCTCCTATCTTCACCCATCGAGTGGATCGACGCATGCCGACAAAAACGACGAATTCAGCCCGCCTGGCGGCCTTCATGGTCCAGGTCGGTAAGTTCGGCGCGGTCGGACTCGTCGGCTTCGCCGTGGACGTCACCGTGTTCAACCTGCTCCGCACCACCGTGTTCGATCCGCAACTCGTGCACGCCGGACCGATCTACGCGAAGGTCGTCTCCACGATCCTGGCGATCTTCGCCAACTGGATCGGCAACCGGTACTGGACCTTCGGCAAGAACCGGCAGGAGAGAACCCTCCGCGAAGGCGTCGAGTTCTTCGCTGTGAGCCTGGTCGGAATGGGTATCGGCCTGGTCTGCCTGTGGCTGAGCCACTATGTTCTCGGGCACACGAGCGTCGTGGCCGACAACATCTCCTCGAACGTGATCGGCCTGTTGCTCGGCGCGATCTTCCGGTTCGTGCTCTACCGCTATTGGGTCTTCGCCCCGCACCGGCGAACCCCGGTTCAGACCCCGGTCACCGGGAGCCTAACGACCGTTCCGCACGGGCGTCTGGTCACCGACCGCTGACTGTTCCTGTCGCCGTGACCCGATCAGGGTCTGCGACTGCTCCATCAGGTCGTGCAGCACCTGTTGCACCAGATCTGCGTTCGGAACGTCCCTGAGCACGAGCGGATGTTCCAGCCCCGCATTGATCAGCACATCGCCGGACCGGCTGATCGACTGCAGCCAGGTTTTGCGCACGGTCACGTCGTAGCCGCGGCTGTGCAACAGCTCTTGTCGGGTGCGCACGAAGAAGCCGCGGCGGAAGATGATCCGCCGGGTGGTGATCGTGTAGCGACGGTTCAGCCAGGTCGCCAGCGGCAGCAGCCAGAACAGGACAACGACGACGACCGCACCGCCGAGCAGTGCGGTGTTCTCCCACGCCTCGGGCAGCGCCCCGTAGAAGTAGCCGGTGGCGCCGAAGACACCCACGAGCAGCACGGTCGGCCAGAACAGCACCCGGGCGTGCGGCCTCAACCCGGCGACGACGCGTTCGAGCGAGGCCGGTACCTCGTCCTGGCCGTGCACCGTTGCTTTAGTCATACCCCCATTAATACCTCAGGTGGGTCACATCGCCTGCGGCGACAGCCTGCAGCTCTCCGTTTGACTGGTTCTCCACGATGAGCCGACCGTCCTTGTCGAGGTCGACGGCGGTGCCGACGAGGTCGCTTCCGCCGGGCAGTTCCACCCGTACCGGGGTGCCCAGGGTGCCGCAGACGCCCCTGACGGCCTGGAGCAGGCCGCTCCGCACCGGGTCGCCCCCCGCAGCGACGAATGCCGCGGTGAGCCCGTACAGTTCGGTCAGGTAGCGGGCCAGCACGGCGTCGGCGTTCGGGGCCGACCCGGTGACCAGCAGCAGGGAGGTAGACGTGAGCGTGGGCAGGTCGTGCTCGTCCAGTGACACGTTCAGGCCGGTGCCGATGACCAGCCCGGTGGCGTCGGGGAGCAGCTCCGACAGAATGCCGGACACCTTGTACCCGTCGATCAGTACGTCGTTGGGCCACTTCAGGGTGACCTCGTGCACGGGGTTACCCTCGTCGGGCGTGTCGACGGCCGGTGTCATGCTCGCGTCGACGACCTCGCGCACGGCGCGGGTCATCGCGGTGCCGGCCAGCAGCGGGAACCAGCCGAAGTGGTCGACCGCGAGCGGAGCCCCGGCGTGCACCGGGCGGAGAAGCACGGACACGGCCAGCGACTTGCCGGTCGGGGCGAGCCAGGTGCGCCCGAGCCTCCCGCGGCCGCGGGTCTGGTTGTCGGTGACGACCACCGACAGGTCGGGCCAGGCCGCGGCATCCGCCCCGGTCGCCTGGGCCACGAGCACATCGTTGGTCGAGCCGGCCTCGGCCAGGTATTCGAACCGTGCGCCGGTATCCCTGCTGAGCGGAAACTCCATGCGAACCTCTTTCGTGGCTGACTCGGGCTGGTCCCGAGAATCGGCGCCAAACGGGCCGGTTTCGGGTGTCCGACTCCAAAATTACCTGAGTTGGCCACGCGGAAATGAGGACTCGACCAGCGATAGGGCGAAATGTTGTAGAGAATCGTCAACGACCGGGGGCAAGCGTTGGCCGGTAGAGTGAACCGCGTGACTGAGAACTCGCCCCTCGCGGGCCCCGACCTGTACACGACGGCTGGAAAGCTCGCCGACCTCAAGGTGCGCTATCACGAAGCCGTGACCGCCTCCGGAGAGGCGGCGATCGACAAACAGCACGCCAAGGGCAAGATGACCGCCCGGGAACGGATCGATCTGCTCCTGGACCAGGGCTCGTTCGTCGAGCTCGACGAGTTCGTGCGGCACCGCACCCACGCCTTCGGCATGGAGAAGAAGCGGCCCTACGGCGACGCGGTCGTCACCGGCACCGGCACCATCCACGGGCGCCAGGTCTGCGTGTACTCGCAGGACTTCACCATCTTCGGCGGTTCCCTCGGCGAGGTCGCCGGCGAGAAGATCATCAAGGTGATGGACCTCGCCCTCAAGACCGGGGTGCCGATCATCGGCATTCTCGACTCCGGCGGAGCCCGCATCCAGGAGGGCGTCGTCGCCCTCGGCAAATACGGCGAGATCTTCCGCCGCAACACGGCCGCGTCCGGCGTCATCCCCCAGATCTCGATCATCTGCGGCCCGGCGGCCGGTGGAGCCGTATACTCCCCCGCCCTCACCGACTTCGTGATCATGGTCGACAAGACCAGCCAGATGTTCGTCACCGGCCCCGATGTGATCAAGACCGTCACCGGTGAGGATGTCGGCATGGAGGAGCTCGGCGGCGCCCTCACCCACAACACGATCTCCGGCGTGGCACACTACCTGGCCAGCGACGAGCCGGACGCCCTCGACTACGCCCGCACCCTGCTCAGCTTCCTGCCGGACAACAACCTGGCCGAACTGCCCGTCTTCGACAGCGACATCGAGTTGGAAACGACGGATGCCGACCAGAAGCTGAACACGATCATCCCCGATTCGCCGAACCAGCCCTACGACGTGAAGACCGTGATCGAGCACATCGTCGACCACGGCGACTTCCTCGAGACGCAGCCGCTCTTCGCCCCGAACATCGTGGTCGGTTTCGCCCGGGTCGAGGGACGCTCGATCGGCATCGTCGCCAACCAACCCAGCGCCATGGCCGGCACCCTGAACATTCCGGCCGGTGAAAAGGCGGCCCGGTTCGTGCGCTTCTGCGACGCGTTCTCGATCCCGATCCTGACCCTGGTCGACGTGCCCGGATTCCTGCCGGGCACCGACCAGGAGTGGACCGGCATCATCCGCCGCGGCGCCAAGCTGCTCTACGCCTACGCCGAGGCGACGGTCCCGTTGGTGACCGTCATCCTTCGCAAGGCCTATGGCGGCGCCTACATCGTGATGGGCTCCAAGCAGCTCGGCGCCGACATCAACCTCGCTTGGCCGACCGCCGAGATCGCCGTGATGGGCGGGCAGGGCGCCGTGAACATCCTCTACCGGGCCGAGATCAAGAAGGCCGAGGCCGCCGATGAGGATGTCGCCGCCGTGCGCACCCGACTGGCCAACGAATACACCTACAACGTGGCCAGCCCGTTCCTCGCGGCCGAACGCGGCGAGCTCGACGGCATCATCGAACCGGCCGCCACCCGCGTCGCCGTCACGAAGGCCCTCCGTGCGCTGCGCACCAAGCGTGCGAGCCTGCCGCCCAAGAAGCACGGGAATATCCCGCTGTAGGCGGAATCATGACCGATCAGGCGAATCCCACCCCGAACCCGGCCGAGGACCTTGTGTTCCTCACCGGGGGCGTCACCCACCGCGAGGCGGCTGCCGTGTCGGCCGTTCTGAGCGGCCTGCTGCGCGAGGAGTCCGACAGCCTCCGCAAGGCCCCGGAAGGCAGCCAAAGCGCCTGGCAGACCAGCGCGCGGTCCATCCGGCCTGCCGTGCGGGCCGGGCAGGGCCAGTGGCGGGGGTTCTCCGGCTGACCGCCACCTTGCCCGCCCCGTCTTGACTCCCGGTCCCCCTAAATGCCGACTTTTCTCCGGGGGCCGCAACGATGAGTATAGATATTGCTAGGTGTCGCTCTCAGAGTTACACCACCAAAATTCGTCGACTAGGGTAAGCAGGCGGATTTTGGCGGCGAGTCAGGGTGACATTCGGGTTGTCGCCCTGGCACGAAAGTCGAAAGGGGATCAACCTCAGGGTTGGTCCCCTTTCGCACGTCCGGCATCGGCCGGTGGTCTTCGCACGTCCGCGGCAGCCGGTGGTCGAGCTCGTCGAGACCAGGCGACTTCGACCGGGTCAATCTCCCGGTGAACGACCCGAGCCCGCTCAGCGTGACGCTGGAACGGTCACGTCGGCGGACACCGGGCTACGCGGGATCTCGAGCCAGAGCTCGACCTCCGGCTCGGGTGATTCCTGGCCGAGTGCGGTCAGTCGGGCATCCGCACTGCTCAGTCCGACGACGGTGACCGCGGTCGCCGCGCCATCTCCGGCCGTGCGCGCGATGATCGAGTCGGCGGTGGTGCCGCCGATCGCGGCGGCGAGCAGGTCGAGCACCACCTCGAGTTCGGGGCCGCGCAGGTCATCGAGACCGCCCTCGTCGAGCAGGGTCACGATCGCGCCGCGCCGCCGGGCCGCCATGACCTCGTCGCGGACGGCTTCGTTGAGCAGCTTCCGCCCGCGAATCTCGTCGCGTACCGCGGCCTCGAGGTAACGGCATTCCTGCCGCTCGTCCTCGTCGAGCACACCGTTCCTGGCGATGATCCGGCGCAGCATGGGGGCCGCGAGGCGCATCGTCTGGGCGAGACGCACCTGACGCTCGTACAGGTGAGCCTCCTGCGCCGCCTGCCAGTCCGTGGCCTCCCGCTCGGCCAGCGCATACTGGCGGGCGTCTCGTCCGGCCTTGGCGAGGGCCCGCGCGAGGATGACCGCGATGGCCACCCACACGGCACTGCCGATCACGCCCATGTCGGCCAGTGCCGCCGGGCCGGCCCAGAAGATGGTGTGCACGATCAGGGCGATGGCGCCGACCCAGGCCAGGGCCGGGCGGCGGCGGGTGGCCGTGATCGTCATCAGCGTACCGACGGCGGCGACGTACCAGGTGGCGTAGCCGTTGGTGGCCGCACCGTCGAGCTGGCTGCCGACGAGCAACGGCATCGCAATGCAGACGGCGACGTTGAAGAACGCGAGCCAGACCGGCATCCGCATCGGGCTGTTGGGCCACAGGCTGAGCGCGGTCGCGAGGATGTACGCCGCGATCGCCAGGATGGCTGGGCCCGGAGTCCTCGGCTGGTTGAGCGAGTAGATGCCGAGCACCACGTGATAGGCGGAGAAGAACGCGGCCAGGGAGAGCACGAGGCCACGGGGCACGGTGATCATGCGCGCACCCCGGCGGTGCCGGTCGTCGCTTCGTTGGCCGGCCATTGGATGGTGATGGTGGTCCCGCGGCCGACCGCGGCACAGATCTGCACCGAACCGCCGGCACTGGCGACCCGTTCCTGGATCGAGATGCGCAGACCGAGGCGTTCACCGGGTACCAGATCCGGGTCGAAGCCGATGCCGGTGTCCATGACCTCGATCGTGCACCCGCCCTGCGGGTTCGCGCGCATGGTGAGGGTTCGGGTCGGGCCGCTTACGTCGCCGGCGTGCTGGACGCTGTTGACCATGGCCTGCACACTCGCCGCGAACAGGGCGTCACTGGCGTGCACCGGGAGGCTGAGCCCGTCAATCTCGCACTCCACGATCGTGAACGAGGCGGCGAGCTTCGCCGCGGCCTCCCGGATCTGCGCGGCGAGGGAGCTGAAGGGCTCCAGACTGTCGTCGCCTGCCGGGACCATGGCGGCCTCGTTGAGCCGGGTGAGGGCATCGGCGGCCATGCCGGCGGCGAGCTGGGCGGCCTTCGGACTGCCCGCCGCCGCGGTGGCGAGGAACGTGGCGAGGACGCTGTCGTGCACGATCGAGTCGACCTGCACCCGCTCGACCTCGGTGGCGTGCTGCCTGACGGCCGTGGCGTACTGGTGCAGCGCATTCGTCTGGGCCGCATCCACCGTCGCCGCCGTCTGGCGCAGCATGAAGATGATGATCACGATGGTCTGCCCGAGGATGATCGCGTAGACGGAGTCGAGGGACGCCAGGAGGATGTCCGCGCCACCGCCGGACGGCTGGGTGCGCACGATGCCGTAGACGATCGGTGCGAGGAACGTGTAGATGACTGCCCAGACCAGCGGGAACGCCACCGCCGCGCTGGCCGTGGCCACGGTGCAGACGTACCAGAGCCAGGGTTTGCCGTCGAGTTGCGCCGCGGGGTCGAGCATCAGGGACGGCCACCAGGCGAGTGCGCCCAGGTAGACCACGGCGATCGTGCCACTGGTCACGCGCACACCCCGCTTGGTGATCGCCGCGACCAGGACGGATCCGATGCCGAGAGCCAGGGCCAGGGGCGTGAGCAGGGCCATCATGGGCAGTCGCAGCTCACTCTGGGCGAGCATGACCGGGAGCGCCTGGAGCGAGAAGATCACCCCGACGCCGGCGACGGATCGTGAGACCACCGTTTCGATGCGGGTGCGACTGATCGGATTGCGGGGTTGCTTGGGCCCGGCGATGAGGTCGACGTCGAGTCCGTCCGGGAATCCCTGGGCGGCCGATTCCAGGCCCGCGGCGCGCTTCGCCCCGGCGGCCCGGAGTGGGAGTGCCGCCGTGGACCTAGCCCCGGCCATCCCCGCCGTCCGGGTCGAGTCCGGGAAGGATGCCGTCTTCGACGGCGCGACGCAGCAGGTCGACCTTCGTCGGGGCCGGCCGTCCGACCTCGACGTACTTGACCCGGATCCGGTCGAGGTATTCGCGGGCGGTGGAGTGCGCGATGCCGAGCTGCATGGCGACCATCTTGAGCGGCAGCCCCGAAGCGTAGAGGTGGAGCACGTCCCGCTCGCGACGGCCCAGCTGCGCCTTGGCGAAGTCGCGGTCGGCATCGATCGCGGTCGCCCATTCGAGGTTGTTGAGCACGTCGCCGCGGGCGACGGATGCGACGGCGGCCATCACGGTCGTGGTCGGTGAGGACTTGGGGATCACCCCGGCGGCGCCGGCGGCCAGTGCCTCCCTGACCAGGGCGACCCGGTCGGCGATGCTGTGCACGAGGACCGAGGCGCCGGTGCTCCGGGCGTTGCGGACGTTGTCGGTGACGAGCGAGCCATCGCCGAGGGACAGGTCGAGCACGATCACGTCGACGGCGCGGCCGGCGATCCCGTCAACGAGCCCCTGCACGGTGGCCGCCGCGAAGATCACGTCGTAGCCGGCGTTCTCGCAGGCCGCCTTGATTCCCAGCCGAACCGACTCGTGGTCATCGGCGATGCCGACCCGCACCGGATGGTCGAGAGGCGTTCCGGAGCCCTGGTCCTGGCCGGCCGGCGATTCCAGCGGTGCAATCGATTCTGTCACGGGTCTCTGTCCTCACTTAGTCGTACAGGTCAACGATAGCTATCTGGTGAGCAGCGCGACGGCTTCGACATGATGGGTATTCGGGAACAGATCGAATGCCCGCAGCCGGCGGAGCTCGTAGCCGTGCCCGGCGAGCAGGGCGATGTCCCGGGCCAGCGCCACCGGGTCGCACGCCACGTAGACGATCTGGCGGGGTCCGAGGGCACCGAGCTGGTCGATGACTTCTTTGCCCGCGCCGGCCCGGGGAGGGTCGAGAACGACCGTGGCCGCCTGCTGCCTGGCCCGGTCTGCCGCGGACGAATCCCGCACCAGTCCCGCCAGGAACCGGTCGACCCTGGCGGTCTGCACGCTCGCACCGACCCACTCGGCGAGGTTCTCGGCGGCGAAGTCGGTGGCCTGGGCGTCGCTCTCGACCGAGGTGATCCGCACCGAGTTGCCGAACCGGTCACCGACGGCCGCGGCGAGCAGCCCGACTCCGCCGTACAGGTCGAGGTTCGCTGCCTTCGGGTCGAACGTGTCGGCATCGATGGTGTCCTGCACCGTGCGGTAGAGCGTCTCGGCCGCACGGGCGTGCACCTGCCAGAAACCGGCGGCGTCCAGGCGGAACTCGCGATCGCCCACGACCTCCCGGATCAGGTTGCGTGGCGTCGGTCGGCGACGGCCGTTCGCGTCCTGCTCGGCCACGAGCACCTGCACGGTACCGAGGCTCGGCGCGACCACATCGACGGATGCGGCCCCACGGAAGAGCTGGTCGAGCGGCGCGGCCGCCTCGAGCAGCCGGTCGGCGAGCGGCAGGTCGCCGACCGGGATGACCCGGTGGCTCCTGGCGGCGTAGGGGCCGACCGATCCGTCCTCGGCGACGTGGAGGCGCACCCGGGTGCGCCAGCCGGTACCGTCGGCCGCATCGCCGGGTGACGCGTTGGGGCCGACCGCGACCGGCTCGACCGTGACATCCGTCTCGATCTTCGCCATCCGCTTGAGGGCGTCGGCGAGCACCTGACGCTTGAGTTCGCGCTGGTGGCCCAGCTCGATGTGCCCGAACTCGGCGCCGCCCGCCCGGTCCTCCGGGTCACGTTCCAGGGCGGCGGACGCCCAGATGTGAGGCTGGCGCTCGGGGGCGGCGTCGAGCACCTCGAGGGTCTCCGCCCGCCAGAAGCTCTTGTGGCTGGCCGAGGTGAGTCGCGCACGCACTCGCTCGCCAGGGAGGGTGTCGCTGACGAAGACCACGCGCCCCTCGTGCCGGGCGACGAAGATGCCGCCGTGGGCTACGTTGGTGACGTCAAGTTCGAGTTCGGTGCCCACTTCGGCGGACTGCTCGCCCGGAATCGACTGGTTTTCGTTGCTGGTGCCCATCCCTTGAGCATCCCACATCGCTCCTACCGTCGCACCAAAGGAACCATGCGCCTCTATCTCGCCTCGACCTCTCCCGCCCGCCTGACGCTGCTGCGCTCGTCGGGGATCGAACCGGTCACGATGGCGCCGGACGTCGACGAGGATGCCGTCGCCGCCGAAGCCGCCCGGCAGGCCGGGGCTCCGCTCACCCCGCACCGGGTCGTCGAGCTGCTCGCGAGGGCGAAGGCCGAGGCGGTGTCCGCCGTGCTCCGCGACGCCGGTTCGGCCGAAGACGGCCTGATCCTCGGTGGCGACTCGGTGTTCGTGATCGACGAGATCATCTACGGCAAGCCGCACACCGAGGAGAAGGCGCGGCAACGCTGGCAGTTGCAGCGCGGTCGAACCGGGCAGCTTTACTCGGGCCACTGGCTGATCGATTATGTGAACGGGGAGGCCGGACGGGCGGTCGGCGCGGTCGCCGTCGCCGACGTCACCTTCGCCGACGACATCGGCGACGAGGAGCTGGGCGCCTACATCGCCACCGGCGAACCCCTGTTCGTGGCCGGCGCGTTCACGATCGACAGCCTCGGCGCGGCGTTCATCACCCACATCGACGGGGACCCGTCCACCGTCGTCGGACTGTCCCTGCCGACGTTGCGGCGGCTGGTCAACCGGCTCGGCCACTCCTGGCCGAGCCTGTGGAATCGCGCCCGAACGGACTGATTCGCGGCGTCGCCCGGACCCGATTGTAGGCATCCGCACCTTTCTAACCGTTCTTTTTGTGGGACAGAACCAAAACGCCGGGGTTCAGGCACCATAAGCTAGGGCACTGTGTCGCGAATAACGAAGGTCCTCATCGCCAACCGGGGCGAGATCGCCGTCCGGGTTATCCGAGCCGCGAAAGACAGCGGCATACTCTCGGTCGCCGTCTACGCCGATCAGGATCGTGACAACGTGCATGCGCACCTTGCCGACGAGGCCTACGGCCTCGACGGAACGACCAGTGCCGAGACCTACCTCGTGATCGAGAAGATCCTCTCGGTCGCCAGACGGTCCGGTGCCGACGCCGTGCACCCCGGCTACGGCTTCCTCGCCGAGAACGCCGACTTCGCCCGCGCCGTGATCGGTGCCGGGCTGATCTGGATCGGCCCGTCGGCCGAGGCGATCGAGAAGCTCGGCGACAAGGTCTCCGCCCGCCACGTCGCGGAGAAGGTGCACGCGCCGATGGCGCCCGGCACCCTGAACCCCGTCGTCGACGCCGCGGAGGTTCTCGACTTCGTCGACCTGCACGGCCTCCCCGTCGCGATCAAGGCCGCCTTCGGTGGCGGCGGGCGCGGCCTCAAGGTCGCCCGCACCCGTGAAGAGGTGCCCGAACTCTTCGATTCGGCCACCCGCGAGGCCGTCGCGGCCTTCGGGCGCGGCGAATGCTTCGTCGAGAAGTACCTGGACAAGCCCCGCCATGTGGAGACCCAGTGCCTCGCCGATGTCCACGGCAACGTGGTCGTCGTCTCCACCAGGGACTGTTCCCTGCAGCGCAGGCACCAGAAGCTCGTCGAGGAAGCCCCGGCGCCGTTCCTGACCGACGCCCAGCAGGCCGAGATGTACCGGGCCTCCAAGGCCATCCTCAAGGAGGTCGGTTATGTCGGCGCCGGCACGTGTGAGTTCCTGATCGGCCAGGACGGAACCGTGTCCTTCCTCGAGGTCAACACCCGGCTCCAGGTCGAACACCCGGTGTCCGAGGAAGTCACCGGGATCGACCTCGTCCGCGAGCAGTTCCGGCTGGCCGAGGGCGGAAGCCTGGACTACCCGGACCCCGTTCCCACCGGCCACTCCTTCGAGTTCCGGATCAACGGCGAGGACGCCGGCCGAAACTTCATGCCCTCCCCGGGGCCCGTACACGTGTTCAAGCCCGCGAGCGGACCCGGCGTTCGCGTCGACAGCGGAGTGCAGGCCGGCGACGTCATTTCCGGCTCGTTCGACTCCCTGATCGCGAAGCTCATCGTCACCGGCGCCACCCGCGAGGAAGCCCTCGAGCGTTCCCGCCGCGCCCTCGACGAGTTCGAGGTCGCCGGACTGCCCACCGTGCTCCCGTTCCACCGTCGGATCGTGCGTGATCCCGCGTTCGCGCCGGAGAACGGTGAGCCGTTCTCCATCTACACCCGCTGGATCGAGACCGAGTTCGACAACGACATCGACCCCTGGAGCGGCTCACTCGAAGAGCCCACCGGGCCGGCGAAACGACACAACGTCGTGGTCGAGGTCGACGGTCGGCGGATCGAGGTCAGCCTTCCCGTGCGTCTGCTCCCCGGCTCGGCCTCCGAGAACACCGCTGGGCCGGCTCCCCGCCGTCGCAGCGGCGCCCACGCGGTGAACACCGCGACCGGAGACGCCGTGCACGCGCCGATGCAGGCGACCGTGGTCAAGCTGGCCGTGGCCGAGGGCGACATCGTCGTCAAGGGCGACCTGCTGCTGGTGCTCGAGGCGATGAAAATGGAACAGCCCCTCACTGCGCACAAGGACGGCATGATCGGCAGCATCGAGGCGCTCGTCGGCACGACCGTCGCCTCGGGCTCCCTGCTGATGTCCCTCACCGACCAGCCCGCCTGACGCACGGAAAAAGCACCTTCGCCCGTCGGGCGAAGGTGCTTTTTGCGTATCTGAGAGCGTCGCCCCGAGCGGATCAGGCCACGATATGCATGGCGCGCGCGGCATCCGTGATCGAGCCCGTCAGCGACGGGTAGACGGGGAAAGCCCGGGCGACCTCGTCGACGGTGAGCCGGTGCTCGACCGCGAGGGCCAGCGGGAAGATGAGCTCGCTGGCCTTGGGTGCCACGATCACGCCGCCGATGACGGTGCCGGTGGTCGTGGTCGCGAACAGCTTCACGAAGCCGTCCTTGATGCCCATCATCTTCGCGCGAGGGTTCGACGACAGCGCCAGCTTGTAGATGATGCCGCGGGTGAGGCCGTCCTCGATCTGTTTCTGGGTCCAGCCGACCGTGGCGATTTCGGGCTGGGTGAAGATGTTCGCCGCGACGTTGCGAATCTCGATCGGGTTGACCGCGTCACCCATCGCGTGGAACACCGCGGTGCGGCCCATCATCGAGGCCACGGATGCCAGCGGCAGCTCGGTTGTGCAGTCGCCGGCCGCGTAGATGTTGGGGATCGACGTGCGCGCCACCCGGTTGACCCGGATGTGGCCGGACTCGGAGAGCTGAACCCCGGCCTCCTCGAGGCCGATGCCCGCGGTGTTCGGCACGGAGCCGACCGCGATCAGGCAGTGGCTGCCCTCGACGGTGCGACCGTCGGCCAGGGTCGCCAGCACTCCGGTTTCCGTGCGCACGACGGAGGCCGCGCGGGACTTGTTCAACACGACCATGCCATTGCGTTTGAACACGTTCTCGATCACGGCGGCTGCGTCTGCGTCCTCACCGGGGAGCACCTGGTCACGGCTGGAGATCAGGGTGACCTTCGCGCCGAGGGCCCGGTAGGCGGAGGCGAATTCGGCGCCGGTGACGCCGGACCCGACCACGATGAGGTGTTCCGGCACGGCGCGGAGGTTGTAAAGCTCGGTCCAGTTGAGGATCCGCTCCCCGTCGGGCACTGCCGTCGGGAGGATGCGCGGCGTCGCGCCGACCGAGACGACGATCGTGTCCGCGTCGATCCGGTCGAAGTCGGTGCCCGAACTGTCCTCGGTGGTGGAGACGATGACCCCGCTCGTGCCGTCGAGGCGACCGTGCCCGCTGACGAGGTGCACCCCGGCCCGCATCAGCGTGGCCTTCATATCCTCGGATTGCTGCCGGGCGAGCGCGAGAAGCCGCTTGTTGACCGCGGCCAGGTTGACCGCCACCTCGGGGCGAGCGGGCCGGCCCGTGTCACCGCGCACGAACAACTGCACGCCCAGGTCGGTGGCCTCGCCGATCGAGTTGGTGGCCTCCGCCGTGGCGATGAGGGACTTGGAGGGGACGACATCCGTGATCACGGCGGAGCCGCCGACGCCCACGCGCTCGACCAGGGTGACTTCGGCCCCCTGTTGGGCACCCGCCAGGGCGGCCTCGTAACCGCCGGGCCCTCCACCGAGGATAGCGATGCGCTGCTTGCGTTCGAACTCGTAGGCCATGGTGCCATTCTCCCGCGCGCGGGGCTTCGCCGCCAAACCGCAGCGACCGACTAGCGCCGGGGCGGGCGGATGCCGACCCGTTCGTGCGCGAATGAGCGAAATCACCTCAGTTGAGGGTGGGCGATCGCCGCTGAAATGGTGGGGCAATTAGAGTGGGAACATGCTGAAGACCGATAACAACCCGCTCGACGCGCCAGAAACCGATCCGTTCGACGTTGCGCGCACCGCGGCCGACGAGATCGCCGCCCGCACCGGCGTCGCCCGGCACGACATCGCACTCACCCTGGGCAGCGGCTGGGGCAAGGCCGCCGACCTGATCGGCGAGACCACGCACACCATCCCCGCCCAGGAGATCACGGGCTTCAGCGCCCCCGCTCTGGCCGGCCACGCCGGCATGCTGCGTTCGGTGCTGCTGCCCAACGGCAAGCGCGCGCTCATCATCGGCGCCCGCACCCACTACTACGAGGGCCACGGCGTCCGCCGGGTCGTGCACAGCGTGCGCACCGCCGCGGCAACGGGCGTGTCGACCATGATCCTCACCAACGGTGCAGGCGGCATCCGCGAAACGTGGACGCCCGGAAGCCCCGTGCTGATCAGCGACCACATCAACCTCACGGCCGACTCCCCGCTCGAGGGCGCGACCTTCGTCGACCTCACCGACCTGTATTCGGCTCGCCTGCGCGCCCTGGCCCGCACGATCGACCCGACGCTCGACGAGGGCGTGTACTGCCAGTTCCGCGGCCCGCACTACGAGACCCCCGCCGAGGTCCAGATGGCCAAGGCGATCGGCGGCCACATCGTCGGCATGTCCACCGCGCTCGAGGCCATCGCGGCCCGCCAGGCCGGGATGGAGATCCTCGGGCTCTCCCTGATCACCAACCTGGCCGCCGGAATCCAGACGGAGCCGCTCAGCCACGGTGAGGTGCTCGAGGCCGGAAAACTGGCCGAGCCCGTCATCGGCGCACTGCTCGCCCGGATCGTGGCCGCACTGTGAGCCTCGACGGAACGACCGGCCCCGACGAGTCCGCGGTCGGCGACGAACAGGAAGCGGTGCTGCCCGACACGATGGTGCTCGACACCATCGACACGACGGATGCCGCCACGACCCTGATCCGCACGGCCAACGCCTGGCTGGACCAGGACCCCGATCCCGAGACCCAGGCCGAGCTGCGCCTGCTGGTGCGCGGTGCCGGCGACGGCAACCCGGAGGCCATCACCGAGCTGCACTCCCGGTTCGACGAACGGCTCGCCTTCGGCACGGCGGGGCTCCGCGGTGCGATCGCCGCCGGCTCCAACCGGATGAACCGTGTTCTCGTCTCCCAGGCCGCCGCCGGCCTCGCCGCGTACCTCCGTGCCGCTGCTGCTCCAGGCGAGACGCCCTCGGTCGTCATCGGCTACGACGGACGCAAGAACTCGCAGGTCTTCGCCACCGACACGGCGGCCATCATGGCCGGTGCCGGGGTGCGCGCCATCCTGCTGCCCCGCCTGCTGCCCACGCCCGTGCTCGCCTTCGCGGTGCGTCACCTCGACGTGGCCGCCGGAGTGATGGTCACCGCGTCGCACAACCCGCCCCAGGACAACGGCTACAAGGTCTACCTCGGCGGTGCGAACAACGGCTCCCAGATCGTCTCCCCCGACGACGCGCACATCGCGGCCGAGATCCTCCGGGTGGCGACGGGGCAGCGCGTGCCCGACCTGCCCCGGGCCGCCTATGAGACGGCGCCCGAATCCGTCGTGCAGGCCTACATCGACGCCACCGCCGGTATCGCCCACCCGCCGCGCGCCCAGGTGAACACCGTCTACACAGCCCTGCACGGCGTGGGCTGGGACACCACCCGGCGCGTCTTCGAGGCGGCCGGCTTCGACCTGCCAACGCTCGTCGACGCGCAGATCGCCCCCGACGCGCACTTCCCCACCGTGGCGTTCCCGAACCCCGAGGAACCCGGCGCCCTCGACCTGTCCTACCAGACGGCCAGGGAGGCCGGGGCCGAGCTGATCATCGCCAACGACCCGGATGCCGACCGGCTCGCGATCGCGATCCCCGACCCGGACTCCGACACCGGCTTCCGCCGCCTCAGCGGCAATGAGGTCGGCGCCATCCTCGGCTGGCGGGCGGCGGAGATCGCCGAGAGCGCGGACGGCGATGGCGGAGCCGACGGAACTCTGGCCTGTTCGATCGTGTCGTCTCCCGCCCTGCAGGCGGTCGCCGCGGCCTACGGCCTGCGCTTCGCCGACACCCTCACCGGCTTCAAGTGGGTGTCCAGGGCGCCAGGTCTGATCTTCGGCTACGAGGAGGCCCTCGGCTACCTCGTGAACCCCGGCACCGTGCGCGACAAGGACGGCATCTCCGCCGCGGTGGCCCTGCTCTCCCTGGTCAGCGACCTCAAGGCCGACGGTCTCACGCTCGCCGACCACCTCGACCGGTTCAGCGCCAGGTTCGGCCACTTCGCGTCCGGCCAGATCTCGGTTCGGGTCACCGACCTCACCGAGATCGAACGGGTGATGACCCGGCTGCGAGAGAATCCGCCGGCGTCGGTCGGCAGCATCCGGGTCGATCACATCGACGACCTGGCAGCCGGTTTCAACGGCCTGCCGGCCAGCGATGTGCTCCGGATCAGGCTCGTCGACGGTTCCCGAGTAATGGTGCGCCCGAGCGGCACCGAACCCAAGCTCAAGGTGTACCTCGACACGAGCAGCACCGCGGGCACCGTGGCCGAACGGAAGTCGGCAGCCGAGGCTGCGCTGGCCGAGCTCGACCGCGGTATGCGCGAGCTGATCAGCTAGCTCACGCTCGAACGCTCGCGCGCTCGCGCCCAACCCGTGGCGCGGGCGTAACGCCGCTGCGCGGGTGGTGCGCCACCCGCGCAGCGGCGCCCGTCCCGCGTAACGGCGGGGCGGCGGGGCTAGCCCAGCGCCGTTTCCAGTTTCGCGGTGAGCTCGTCCACGTCGAAGTAGTTGTTGATGACGATCACGTCGGCGTTGGTCTTGCCGATCGCGTCGACCAGCTCCGACGAGGTGAGGATGACCTGGGCATCGGAACCCATGCTCTTCACTCCGGCAACGTCCGTCGCGGTCACGTCAGCCTCGATGTCCAGGCGGGCCAGAGCCCGCTCGGCGTTGACCTTGAGAATCGCGGACGTGCCGATTCCGACTCCGCACAGGGCGACGATCTTCATTTCTGCTCCTCGGCGGGTGCGGTGACGCCGAGCAGAGAACGGATGCTGTCCACATCCGAAGCCGCCGCGAGCGCCGGTATGACGTGGGGGTCGTTGAACACGTTGGCCAGTTCCGCGACGAGCAGGACGTGCTCGTCACCGCTGGTGACGGCCAGGCCGAGCACCACACTGACCGGATCATTGTGGGGGTGTCCGAACGCGACCGGCTCGGCGAGCGTGACGACGCTCAGGCCCTCGGTGTGCACATCCGGCCCGGGTCGGGCGTGCGCCAGGGCGAGCCCTGGCGCGATCACGACGTAGGCGCCGAACTCGTCGATCACGCCGATCATCCGCTTCGTGTACTCGTGCGAGGTTGAACCCGACCGTTCCAGGGCGTCGCCGGCGGCGGTGACCGCGCCGCGCCAGTCGTCGACGTGGACGCCGATCGCGATTGCGTCGGTGGGGAGGGGAGGCAGTGGCATGGGAGCTTTCACGGTGTCAATCGGGCGAACATCAGGGTCAGGCGCCTTCGAAGCCGGCGACGATGGCGTCGGCCAGTTCCTCGCGCTCTTCGAGAGGAAGGAACGCCGCCTGCGCGGCATTGAGCTGGAATACCTCGAGGTCATCGACGTCGTAACCGAAGGCGTCGCTGAGCATGGCCATTTCCCGGCTCAGGGTGGTCGCGCTCATCAGCCGGTTGTCGGTGTTGACGGTGACCCGGAAGCCGAGCTGGTAGAGCAGGTCGAACGGGTGGTCGAGCAGGTCGTCGCCCCAGGCCGCGATTGCCCCGGTCTGCAGGTTGGACGACGGGCTCAGCTCGAGGGCGATCTCCCGGTCGCGCACCCACTGGGCCACCGGGCCGAGGGTGACGTAGGTGTTGTCGTCGGCGTCCTGGCGGCCGACGACGATGTCCTCGGCGATGCGCACACCGTGGCCGAGGCGCAGCGCACGGCCGTCGAACAACGCGCCGCGGATGCTCTCCAGGCCGTCTGCCTCGCCCGCGTGCACGGTGACCGGCATGAAGGCGGTGGCGAGGAAGTCGAAGGCGTCGCGGTGGTTGTGGGCCGGGAAGCCCAGCTCGGCGCCGGCGATGTCGAAGCCCACCACGCCGCGGGTGCGGTGCCGCACCGCCAGCTCGGCGATCTCGAGGCTGCGGTCGGCGTGGCGCATGGCCGTGATCAGCTGGCCGATCTTGATGCCGTGGCCGGTCGCGGCGGCGGCGGCGATGCCGGCCTCGATGCCCGTCTGGACGGCTTCGACCGTCTGGTCGAGGGTGAGACCGCGGGTGAGGTGCTGTTCGGGCGCCCAGCGCACCTCGCCGTAGATGACCCCGTCGGCGACGAGGTCCTCGACGAATTCACGGGCGACCCGGGTCAGGCCTTCCTCGGTCTGCATGACGGCGCAGGTGATGTCGAATGTCTTGAGGTACTCGACCAGGGATCCGGAGTTCGCCTGGCCGGCGAACCACTCGGCCAGGTCGGCCGGGACGGTGCTCGGCAGGGCGAGGTCGATGGCCTCGGCCAGCTCGATGATGGTGCCCGGACGCAGCCCACCGTCGAGGTGGTCGTGCAGGGAGATCTTCGGCAGTGCGTTGATGCTCGTGCCGCCGGGCAGCAGGTATTCCTCAGGGCTCATGTTCACGTGTCCAATCTACCGGCCACGACGCTGGGAGTCTCCCTGATTCCGGAACCGGACCTCGGCCGCGGGGCTGCCGGGCTGCGGCAGCCCTGGGGCACGAAGGGTTCAGCGACCGATTCGCTCGGCGATCAGGGGACCGCCATCGAGGACGGCCTCGCCGGGGTCGCCGATCCGGTAGGCACCCTCAACGGCCTCGAGGGCGCGCGCGAAGCGTTCCGGCTCGTCGGCGCTGAGCGTGAACAGGGGCTGGCCCGCCTTCACGGTGTCGCCGGGCTTGGCGTGCAGGTCGATGCCGGCAGCGTGCTGAACCGGGTCCTGCTTGCGGGCACGGCCCGCGCCGAGGCGCCAGGCGCCGATGCCGAAGGGCAGCGCCTGCTGCTCCACGAGTACGCCATCGCGTTCGGCGGTGACGATGTGGGTCTCCCGCGCGACCGGCAGCGCAGCATCCGGGTCTCCGCCCTGTGCACGGATCACCTCGCGCCACTTGTCCATCGCCCGACCATCCTTCAGCGCCGCCGCAACGTCCACGCCGGTGATCCCGACCAGGTCGAGCATCTCCGTCGCGAGGGCGACGGTGAGCTCGACGACATCCGAAGGCCCGCCGCCGGCGAGCACCTCCACGGATTCCCGCACCTCGTTCGCGTTGCCGATGGCGTGTCCAAGCGGCACATTCATGTTGGTGAGCAGCGCCGACATCGCCACACCGGCGTCCTCACCGAGGGCGACCATGGTTCGGGCAAGCTCGCGGGACCGTTCGATGTCCTTGAGGAACGCGCCGGAGCCGAACTTCACGTCGAGCACCAGGGCGCTCGTTCCCTCGGCGATCTTCTTCGACATGATCGACGAGGCGATCAGCGGGATCGCCTCCACGGTGCCGGTGATGTCGCGGAGCGCGTAGAGCTTGCCATCGGCGGGGGCCAGCCCGCGGCCGGCGGCGCAGATGACGCCACCGTGGTCGCGCAACTGGGCGAACATCTCCTCGTTGGTGAGGCTGGCCCGCCAGCCCGGGATGGATTCGAGCTTGTCGAGGGTGCCGCCGGTGTGGCCGAGCCCACGTCCGGACAGCTGCGGCACGGCCGCGCCGAACACGGCGACCAGGGGCATCAGGGGCAGGGTGATCTTGTCGCCGACGCCCCCGGTGGAGTGTTTGTCGGTAGTGGGCTTGCCCAGGCCGGCGAAGCTCATCCGCTCGCCGCTGTTGATCATCGCCATTGTGAGGTCTTTGATCTCCCGGCGGTTCATCCCGTTGAGGAAGATCGCCATGGTCATCGCGGCCATCTGCTCGTCTCCGACGTAGCCGCGGGTGTAGGCGTCCACCAGCCAGTCAATCTGCAGGGTGCTGAGTTCGCCCAGGTCACGCTTGGTGTGGATCAGGTCGACGGCGTCGAAGGCCTCGATATTGCTCTGGATGTCACTCACGGTCACTCTTCCCGGTATTCGGCGAGCTGCCGGGGCCCGAAGGCATCCGGAAGCACTTCATCAATGGTTCGCACACCCGACACGGTTTCCAGCAGCATGCCTGGAGCCGAGTGTTCATAGAGCAGTTGGCGGCACCGGCCGCAGGGCATCAGCGTGCCGCCGGCGCCGTCGACGCAGGTGAACGCGACGAGGGTGCCTCCTCCGGTGAGGTGCAGCACGGAGACGAGCGCACACTCGGCGCACAGGGTGAGTCCGTACGACGCATTCTCCACGTTGCATCCGGTGATCACCCGCCCGTCGCTGACGAGGGCGGCGGCGCCGACGGGGAACTTCGAATACGGCGCGTAGGCGTGGCTCATCGCCTCGACCGCGGCGTCCCGGAGAACGCCCCAGTCGATGTCCGCCGAGGAGGGCACGGGCGCTTGTGTCGACCCGGTCACGACTTGATGTACGGCTTGCCGCTGGCGGCAGGTCCCCGGGACTGGCCGACGAGGCCGGCGACGGCGAAGATCGTGACGAGGTACGGCAGCATGAGCATGAACTCGCTCGGCACCGGCGAACCGATGATGCTGAGCACGTTCTGCAGGTTGCTCGCGAACCCGAAGAGCAGGGCTGCGAGGGTCGCCCGGATCGGGTCCCAGCGCCCGAAGATCACCGCGGCCAACGCGATGAATCCGGCACCGGCCGTCATCTCTTTGCCGAACGCACCGACGGAACCCAGGGTGAAGTAGGCTCCGCCGAGGCCGACGACTGCACCGGCGATCGCAACATTCCAGAACCGGGTCGCGGCCACGTTGATGCCGACGGTGTCTGCGGCCTGCGGGTGCTCGCCGACACTGCGGAGGCGTAGCCCCCACTTGGTGTGGAAGATGCCGTAGTAGACCACGGCGACAGCCACATACATGATGTAGACGATCAGAGTCTGCCGGAAGAACACCGGGCCGATGATGGGGATCTCACTCAGGAGCGGGATGTTGATTCGTTCAAACCGCGGCGGCTGGTTCAAGAGAGACGCATTCGGCGCCATCACCTGAGAGTAGAGGAAGCCGGTCACGCCGATCACGAGCACGTTGAGCACGACACCGACGATGACCTGTTCGACGAAGTACTTGATCGCGAATGCGGCCAGGACCATCCCGACGAGTACACCGGCGAGCATTGCGGCCACGAGGCCGAGGAGCGGCTGGTGGGTGAGCGAGGCAACCATGGCCGAGGTGAACGCTCCGGCCAGTAACTGCCCCTCGATCGCGATGTTGACCACGCCGGCTCGTTCGGAGATGACGCCGCCGAGCGCACCGAAGATGAGCGGCACGGCCAGGCTCAGCGACCCGAACAGCAGCCCGGGAACCGGGATGGACTTGTCGGCGGCGGCCCAGGCCAGGAAGCCGACCAGCAACAGCACGGCGAAGACCGCGATCAGCCAGATCGGAACCTTGGTCTTGACCCGGACCAGCCAAACGCTGACACCGGTGATCAGAAGCAGCAGGATGCTGACCAGGATGCCGGTGACCCGGGTGGGCAGTTCGAGGTCGGGCAGCTGAATCAGGTCACGTGAGGTTGACAACCTCATGGTACTGACGCCGTCCCGGCCGAAACCGACCAGGAGCAGGATCCCGAGGAGAGTGAAGATCGCCAGGGCGATCGGCACCTTCCAACTCTTCGCGAACTGGATATCGACGCCGGATGGCGTGGGCGGTGTTGCGGGCTGGACGACCGGAGCGACGATGCTCATTTCGCTGCCACCTCCTGGACAATGTTGGCCTTGCGACGGGGGGAGCCCGGCACCGGCAGGCGGAAGATGGCCCGCACCAGAGGCGGTGCCGCAATGAAGAGCACGATCAGGGACTGCACGACGAGCACGATGTCGATCGGCACTCCCTCGGCAGCCTGCATCGAGAAGCCACCGGCCTTGAAGGCACCGAACAGAATGCCGGCCCAGAAGACGCCCCAGGGCTTGGAACGGCCCAGCAGCGCCACGGTGATGGCGTCGAAACCGATGCTCGAGTCGAGCCCGGCACCGAAACCGCTGGTGCTCGTGCCGAGGACCTGGTTGATGCCGGCGAGTCCGACAAGTCCGCCCGAGAGCATCATCGCGTAGACGTACATGCGCTGAACGCTGATGCCGGCGACCTTGGCCGCGTGGGGGTTGAGCCCGACCGCGCGGAACTGGAAGCCCAGGTTGGAGCGGGAGAGCAGCCACCAGGTGAAGATGGTGGCGAGGATGGCCAGGATGAACCCGAAGTGCAGGGTGTAGCTCGGGCCGAGGAGGTCGGGGAAGACCGCCGTTACCTTCGTCGCGGGGCTCTTGGGGTTGTTCGAGCCCGGGGTCTTCAGAAAGCCGTCACGGAGCAGGTAGCTGATCAGGTAGAACGCCACATAATTCAGCATGATGGTCGTGATGACCTCGTGAGCCCCGGTGCGTGCCTTGAGCAGACCGACGATTCCACCCCAGAGTGCCCCGCCGAGGATGCCGACGACGAGAGCGGCCACCATGTGCAGCCCGTAGGGCAGGTCGACCGCGAAGCCGACCCAGCCGCCGAGAGCGGCCGCGATCAGCATCTGGCCGCGGCCACCGATGTTGAACATTCCCGCTCGGAACCCGAGCGCCACCCCGAGCCCGGCCATGATCAACGGAGTCGCGAAGGTGAGCGTCTGAGTGAGCGGTTTGATCCCGTCGGCGAAACTCGGCCGACGGAAGTTGTAGATCGATCCCTGGAACAGCGCCGAGTATGCCCCGGACACCGCCTTCCAGATCTCCGCCACCGTGTCGCCCGGCCGGGAGAAGAAGTAGCCGGCCGACGCCTGCACGTCCTTGTTGGTGGAGGCGATCATCACGGCGCCGACAGCGAGCGCGAGCACAACGGCCAGAACCGAGATGATGGCGCTTCCGGTGGTGATTTCACGGAACATCCGGTCCCAGCGGGAGGGCTGACCGTCCGGTGGCGGCGTCGCCGTTCCGGATTCGGGCGACTGGCCCTGTGTGGTGCTCACGCTGCGGCTCCTTCTCCGGCGGGGGCTTCGCCCGCCATCATCAATCCCAGCACTGCACGCGGCGTGTCGCCCGGCACTATTCCGACGATTCGCCCTCGATACATGACCATGATCCGGTCGGCAAGGGCGGCGACCTCGTCGAGCTCGGTCGAGATCACGATCACCGGGGTTCCGGCATCCCGCGTCGCCACGATGCGTTCGTGCACGAATTCGATCGAGCCGACATCGAGACCGCGAGTGGGCTGCGCCGCTACGAAGAGGCGAAGCTCCCGGCTGAGTTCCCGGGCGAGCACGACCTTCTGCTGGTTGCCGCCGGAGAGGCGCCCGACCGGGGTTTCGATTCCCTGCGACCGCACGTCGAATTCCTTGACCTTGTCCGTGGCGAACTTTGCCAGCAGCGCACGCTGCACGTTCCAACGCTTCACGAACGGCTGGCCGTTCGATCGGTCGAGCATGAGGTTCTCGGCGATGGTGAACTCGCCGACCAGACCGTCTTCATTGCGGTCCTCCGGCACGAAGCCCACCCCGGCCTCGAGCACCTGCCGCACGGAGTGACCGCGCAGTGACTTGCCGTCGAGCGTGATCTCGCCGGAGACCCGGGGCTGCAGGCCCATCAGCGCCTCGGTGAGCTCGGTCTGGCCGTTGCCCTGGACCCCGGCGATCGCGAGGATTTCGCCCTTGTGCACGTCGAAGCTGACGTTGTTGACCAGAACCTGGCCGCGCGCGTTGAGCACGCTGAGGTTGCGAACCGACAGGGCCGCCTCACCGGGCACGGCAGGGTCCTTGTCCACCGTGAGATCGACCGCGCGGCCGACCATCATGGTGGCCAGTTCCACGTTCGTTGCTGTGGGCGAGGCCTCGCCGACGACGGCGCCGAGGCGGATGACGGTGATTCGGTCGGCGACGGCGCGCACCTCACGCAATTTGTGGGTGATGAAGACGATGGAGGTGCCGGCTTCTTTGAGCTGCCTCATGATGACCATGAGTTCGTCGGTCTCCTGCGGAGTGAGTACCGCTGTCGGCTCGTCGAAGACGAGTACCTTTGCGTCGCGTGAGACGGCCTTGATGATCTCGACCCGCTGCTGAACGCCAACGGGGAGGTCTTCGACGAGGGCATCGGGGTCGAGGTCGAACCCGAACCGATCGGAGATCTCCCGGACGCGGGCGCGGGCCGCCACCAGGTCGAGTCGACCACCGGTCTTGGTGTCTTCGTGACCGAGCATGACGTTCTCCGCGACGGTGAACACCGGGATGAGCATGAAGTGCTGGTGCACCATGCCGATCCCCGCCGCCATCGCATCGCCAGGTCCGGCAAAATGCTGGACGACGTCGTCAAGCAGGATCTCGCCCTCTTCGGCCCGATACAGGCCGTAGAGCACGTTCATGAGGGTTGACTTTCCAGCGCCGTTTTCTCCCAATAGCGCATGGATTTCGCCAGCCTCGACGGTGAGGTTGATGTGGTCGTTAGCGACCAGGGCACCGAATCTCTTCGTAATGCCGCGAAGTTCGAGCTTCATAGTCCCGATTCTATTGAGTGGGCGAGCACATGGAGTGGCACCTGCGCGAATGATGGCGATTACCAACCGATTTGCTCATATGTTGATGAATTCTGCTCTTCTGCGCGGCCGGATCGGCCCGTTAACGGATCGGGGGAGGCCAGCTTTTCGCTGGCCTCCCCGTTTCATGGTGCCGTGGTGCTGGTGTTGCTTCGGTGCGTTCTGGCGTTACTTGGGGGTAGCGGGAGACTCGACCTTGAGCTTGCCACTGATGATGTCGGCCTTGATGGCGTCCACCTCCTTGACGAGCGCGGGGTCAACCTTGGATTCCCAGTCGTGCAGCGGGGCGATGTCGACGCCCTTGTTCTCGAGCGTGCCGACGTACGGGTCGGACGAGAAGTCACCCTTGGAGTCGTCGACGATGATCTGCTTGGTGGCGTCGGCCATCTCCTTGATCACCGAGGTGAGGTACATCGACTTGAACTCGGGCGTGGTCTCGAACAGGTCGCTGTCGACGCCGATGATGGCGACGTCCTTGCCGGAGTCCTGAATGGCCTGCGCGGTGCCCTGGAAGAGCGGTCCGGCAACCGGGAGGATGATGTCGGCGCCCTGGTCGATCAGACCGGTGCTGAGTGCCTTGCCCTGGTTGATGTCGTCGAAGCTTCCGGCGAACAGACCGGTCTGCGCGGCCTTGTCCCAGCCGAGGACCTTGACGTCGGCGCCCTTCGCGGTGTTGTAGTAGGCCACGCCATCGGCGAAGCCGTCCATGAAGATGGTGACGGACGGGAACTGCAGGCCGCCGTAGGTTCCGACGACTCCGGTCTTGCTGGTTCCGGCTGCGAGGTAGCCGGCCAGGAACGCTGCCTGGGCGGTGTCGTAGAGGACCGGCTTCACGTTGTCGAGCGTCAGCGGGCTGAAGTCGTCGTTGGAGATGGCCGAGTCGATAATGGCGAAGTGGGTGTCGGGACTGGCCTTGGCCGCGTCGCGCGTGGCGTTGGCGAGGGCGAAACCGACGGTGAGAACGAAGTTGCAGCCCTGGTCGACCATGCTGCTGGTGTTGCTCGCGTACTGGTCTTCCGACTTGGACTCGGCCTGCTTGAACTCGATCCCGAGTTCGTCGGCAGCCTGGGTGATTCCGTCGAAGCTGGACTGGTTGAACGACTTGTCGTCGAAGCCGCCGAAGTCGGAGACGATGCAGGGCAGGTAGTCGGACGCCGCGGCAGATCCCGAGGAACCTCCATCGGACGGTGCCGGCGCGCAAGCGGCGAGCAGGGCCACAACGCCGGGCGTGGGTCCGCAGGGGCTGTGTTGGACTACACGTTACCGTTTGTTTCTCTGCTCAGATGAGCAAAGTCGGGCTGAAACCGAATGGTTACAAAGCCGCTACATTCGGGCGTCCCCGGGGCGCGAATCCGGTTCGCATCGGGGTATTGTCCGGCCCGCCCGCGCCGAGGCACCGCGTGCGCCGAAAACCAGAGGAAGTGGTCGGGTCGGAGGAGGTCGGGTCTAAGGGGTCGGATCAGAGGACGTCGGTGCTGCCGGACAGCTTCAGGGCGTCCACGACGGCCTTGACCTTCTGCGCGTTCGCGCTGGTGGTGACGAGCAGGGCGTCAGGGGTGTCGACCACGACGATGTCCTCGACACCGATCAGCGCGATCATCCGACCGGTGTGGCTGACCACGATGCCGCTCGACGAGTCGGCGAGGACGCGGGCTCCCTCGCCGAGGATGGCGAGGTCTCGCTTGCGCCCGTTGGCGTGGATCTTCGCGATCGACGCGAAGTCGCCCACGTCGTCCCAGTCGAATTGCCCGGGGATCACGGCCAGTTTCCCCCTGGCCGCCACGGGTTCGGCGACAGAGTAGTCGATGGCGATCTTCTTCAGGCGTGGCCAGACCCGGTCGACGACCGCGCCGCGCCGGGGCGTGTCCCAGACCTCGGCGAGCTCGAGCAGCCCCGCGAGCAGCTCGGGCTCGGCCGCGCCGATCTCCTCGAGCAGCCTGTCGGCGCGGGCGATGAACATGCCGGCGTTCCAGAGGTAGTGGCCGTCGTGTACGTACTCCCGTGCGGTGGCCGCGTCGGGCTTCTCGACGAACGAGTCCACCGACCTGGCACTCTCCGCCCCGTCGATGGCCAGCGCGCCGGCGGTCTTGATATAGCCGAACCCGATGGCCGGCTCGGTGGGACGGATGCCGATGGTCACGATGTAGCCGGCGTCCGCGGCGGCGACCGCCTCCGACACCGCCTGGCGGAACAGGATCGGCCCCTTGATCACGTGGTCGGCCGCGAAAGAGCCGATGATCACGCCGGGCTCACGCTTCTCGAGGATGGCGGCGGCCAGCCCGATCGCCGCGGTGGACTCCCGCGGCTCGCTCTCCAGGACGACGTTGTGATCGGCCAGTTCGGGCAGCTGTGCCTCGACGGCGGCGCGGTGGGCGCGTCCCGTCACGACCATGATCCGCTGGTCGCCGGACAGGGGCGCCAGCCGGTCCCAGGTGTCGCGGAGCAGAGTCTGGCCGGATCCGGTCAGGTCGTGCAGGAATTTGGGGGCGTCCGCGCGCGACAGCGGCCAAAGGCGCGAGCCGATCCCGCCCGCCGGGATCACGCTGTAGAAGCGAGCGAGGGCATCCGAGGTAGCTGGCATCCGGCCAGACTACCGCCCGTTCGCCGCCGTTCACCGAGTATTCACCGGCCGGACGCGGTGGCCGGTTAGTTTCGCGGCATGAGGGTTGCGCTCATCACCGAAAGTTTCCTGCCCACCGTCAGCGGCGTCACCACCAGCGTCTGCAAGGTGCTCGAGCACCTCGCGCGCGCCGGCCACGACGCCATCCTGATCGCGCCGGCGGGCGCCCCGGCCGAGTACGCCGGCTTCCGTGTGCACAGCGTTCCGGCGCTGTCCTACCGGCAATTCCCGGTGGGGATGCCCAGCCCGCAGGTGCACCGGCTGCTGGCGGAGTTCCGCCCTGACGTGCTGCACGCCGCGTCCCCCTTTCTGCTCGGGGCGCAGGGAATCGCCGCGGCGAACCGCCTGGACGTTCCCAGCGTCGCCGTGTTCCAGACGGATGTGGCCGGGTACGCCCGACGCAACGGCCTCGGCCAGGCCCAGGCCGCGGCCTGGCGTTTCGTCAAGTGGGTGCACGAGGGTGCCGACCTCACCCTGGTGCCGTCGACCGCGTCGATGCGAGACCTGCGCCGGGTTGGTCTCCGCCGGCTCGCCCGGTGGACTCGCGGGGTGGACCTGGAGGGCTACCACCCCAATCGTCGCGGGGACGCGGCCGTCGCCACCCTGCGTCGCCGGCTGGCCCCGAACGGCGAGGTGGTCGTCGGCTACGTCGGCCGGATGGCCCCGGAGAAGCAGGTGGAACGGTTCCGAGCGCTGCGAGGCCTGCCCGGCATCCGTCTCGCCCTCGTCGGGGACGGTCCGTCCGCGCCCTCGATCGGACGCGAGCTGGCCGGGATGCCGGTGACCTGGCTCGGCCCACTTTCCGGGCCCGAACTGGGCGTGGCCTACGCGAGCCTCGACATCTTCCTGCACGCCGGCACCGAGGAGACCTTCGGCCAGACCCTCCAGGAGGCCCACGCCGCCGGCCTGCCCGTCGTGGCCCCCCGGGCCGGCGGGCCGATCGACCTGGTGGCGCACGGAGAGAACGGTCTGCTCTTCACCCCGGACGACGAGCGGGACCTGCGCCGCTGCGTTTCGCTCCTCGCCGGCGACGCGGCGCTCCGGCACCGGATGGGCGAGGCCGGGCGTCGCAGCGTGCTCGGCCGATCCTGGGAAACCGTGTGCGGGACGCTGCTGGGCCACTACGAGCAGGTCATCGATGAACGCTGCGCAGTGCGGGCCACGGTGTCGGTTCCGCTGTCAATGCAGCGCTAGCCGGGCCGACGGATAATATCTCGGCGCAGAGACACTTAGGATGGTCTCACGTGCGTTCCGCACTGTCGGCCTGACATCGTCGTGGCCGCCATCAGCCAGGGAGGGTTGGTCATGCCACAGCAAGCGGCGGAGACACATTCATCCCAGCAGAAGACCGCATCACGTCGCCCCGCCGGCACCCTGTACCGGGGCCGCGAGGGCATGTGGTCATGGGTCCTGCACCGCATCACGGGTGTCGCGATCTTCTTCTTCTTGCTGGTTCACATTCTGGACACCGCGCTCGTGCGGGTGAGCCCGGAGGCGTACAACGCGGTCATCTCGACCTACCAGACGCCGATCATGGGCCTGGGTGAAACCGCGCTCGTCGCGGCCATCGTGTTCCACGCGTTCAACGGAATCCGGATCATCCTGATCGACTTCTGGAACGCGAAATACCAGAAGGTGATGTTCTACGTCGTCATCGGCCTCTGGGTCGTCACGATGCTGGCCTTCGTTCCCCGCCACCTGACCAACGTGTTCAGCCACTAGGAGGGGACGACATGTCAACCACCATCGAATCCCCCCGCAGCCCCTACTCCCGGTCGCCGAAGAAGCGCGGCATCAACTGGGAGAAGTGGGGCTGGATCTACATGCGCGTCTCCGGCGTCGTGCTGGTCGTGCTCATCTTCGGCCACCTCTTCGTCAACCTGATGCTCGGCACCGGCGTCAGCGCCCTCAATTTCGCCTTCGTCGCCGGCAAACTCGCCGACCCGTTCTGGCAGGTCTGGGACGTTTTGATGCTCTGGCTCGCCCTCATCCACGGCGGCAACGGCATGCGCACGCTGGTCAATGACTACGCGACGACCAGGCTCACCCGTGGGATCCTCAAGTGGGCGATCCTCGGCGCCGTCGTGATCCTGATCGTTCTCGGCACCCTGGTTGTCTTCACGTTCGACGCCTGCCCGGCCGGCGCGCCCGCCGACCTTCTCCCCTCGTTCTGCTCGGCCAACTAGGAGCTGCACACACACACCATGACGGATGCACCCACCACAGCACCCACGGAGTCCACCATCGTTGATGGCGTTCACTACCACCAGTTCGACATCGTGATCGTGGGAGCGGGTGGGGCAGGCATGCGTGCCGCCATCGAGGCCGGCCCCGGCGCAAGCACGGCCGTGATCTCCAAGCTCTACCCGACGCGCTCGCACACCGGAGCGGCCCAGGGCGGGATGGCCGCAGCCCTCGCCAACGTCGAAGAAGACAACTGGGAATGGCATACGTTCGACACCGTCAAGGGCGGCGACTACCTCGTCGACCAGGACGCGGCCGAGATCCTCGCCAAGGAAGCCATCGACGCGGTCATCGACCTCGAGAACATGGGCCTGCCGTTCAACCGCACGCCGGAGGGCAAGATCGACCAGCGCCGCTTCGGCGGGCACACCAGCGACCACGGCAAGGCACCGGTTCGCCGCGCCTGCTACGCCGCCGACCGCACCGGGCACATGATTCTGCAGACGCTGTACCAGAACTGCGTCAAGCGGGGAATCAATTTCTTCAACGAGTTCTATGTGCTTGACCTGATCATGACCGAGGTCGACGGTGTCGACCAGCCGTCCGGCGTGGTCGCCTACGACCTGTCCAGCGGCGAGCTGCACGTCTTCCAGGCGAAGGCCTTCATCTTCGCCACCGGTGGCTTCGGCAAGATCTACAAGACCACCTCAAACGCACACACCCTCACCGGTGACGGCGTCGGCATCATCTGGCGCAAGGGCCTGCCGCTCGAGGACATGGAGTTCTTCCAGTTCCACCCGACCGGCCTCGCCGGGCTCGGCATCCTGCTCACCGAGGGCGCACGAGGCGAGGGAGCGATCCTGCGCAACGCGGCCGGTGAACGGTTCATGGAACGGTACGCCCCCACGATCAAGGACCTCGCCCCGCGCGATATCATCGCGCGCTGCATGGTGAAGGAGGTCGCGGAGGGCCGCGGCGCCGGACCGAACAAGGACTACCTCTACCTCGACTGCACCCACCTCGGTGCGGAGGTCCTGGAGACCAAGCTGCCCGACATCACCGAGTTCGCCCGCACCTACCTCGGCGTCGACCCCGTCACCGAGCCGGTGCCGGTCATGCCGACCGCGCACTACGCGATGGGCGGCATCCCCACCAACGTCAACGCGGAGGTGCTGCGCAACAACACCACCGTCGTTCCCGGCCTGTACGCGGCCGGCGAGTGCGCCTGCGTGTCCGTGCACGGCTCCAACCGGCTCGGCACCAACTCGCTGCTCGACATCAACGTCTTCGGCAAGCGCGCCGGCAACAACGCCGTCGAGTACGTCAAGACGGCCGAGTTCGTGCCGCTGCCCGCCGACCCGGCGAAGGCCGTGCGCGGACTGCTCGAAGGCATCCGCTCCTCGACCGGAACCGAGCGCATCGCGGTGCTCCGCAAGGAGCTGCAGGAGACCATGGACGCGAAGGCGCAGGTCTTCCGCACCGATGAGTCGCTCTCCGACGTCACCAACGTGATCCACGGGCTGCGCGAGCGCTACAAGAACATCGGGGTGCAGGACAAGGGCCGCCGGTTCAACACCGACCTGCTCGAGGCCGTCGAACTCGGCTTCCTGCTCGACCTCGCCGAAGTCGTGGTGTACTCGGCCCGTAACCGCAAGGAAAGCCGGGGCGGCCACATGCGCGACGACTTCCCGCTGCGCGACGACGAGAACTACCTCGTGCACACCATGGCGTACCTCACCGGTGATCCCCTCTCGGCCGACGCGGCCGACCACATCGCGCTCGACTGGAAGCCGGTCACCATCACGCGCTACCAGCCGATGGAAAGGAAGTACTGAGTGAGTACCGCAACGGCAACCCCTCCCGCTGTGCCCGAAGAGATCCAGTCCTTCACCGTCACGCTGATCATCCGCCGGTTCAACCCTGAGGTCGACGACGAGCCGCACTGGGAAGACTTCGATGTGCAGCTGTACCCGACAGACCGGGTGCTCGACGCCCTGCACAAGATCAAGTGGGAACAGGACGGCAGCCTGAGCTTCCGCCGCTCTTGCGCGCACGGCATCTGCGGTTCGGATGCGATGCGGATCAATGGCCGCAACCGTCTCGCCTGCAAGACCCTGATCAAGGACCTCGACATCACCAAGCCGGTCTACGTGGAGGCGATCAAGGGCCTGCCGCTCGAGAAGGACCTCATCGTCGACATGGAGCCGTTCTTCGAGTCGTTCAAGGCCGTGCAGCCGTTCCTGGTCGCCAACAACGCGCCCACGGACGGCAAGGAGCGCATCCAGACGGTCGCCCAGCGCGAACGCTTCGACGACACCACCAAGTGCATCCTCTGTGCCGCGTGCACGTCGAGCTGCCCCGTCTTCTGGACCGACGGCCAGTACTTCGGGCCGGCTGCAATCGTCAACGCCCACCGGTTCATCTTCGACTCGCGCGACGACAACGCCGCGGTGCGCCTGGACATCCTCAACGACAAGGAGGGGGTGTGGCGCTGCCGCACCACCTTCAACTGCACCGAGGCCTGCCCGCGCGGAATCCAGGTAACCCAGGCCATCGCCGAGGTCAAGCAGGCCATGGTGCGCGGTCTGAAGTAACCATAATGCCGGTAGCCGGTGGCGTCGACTCGGGTCTCGCCGCCACCGGCTGGTCGAGGTTACGCGGTCGTTTCGACCTGCGTCGGAACTCTCGACCGTCGCACGCTGCCCGCCCATCTGCGCCCTGGTCCGCCCGGGGGCGGGAACGCGGGCCATCCAGCCTCGGGTAGCGGATGGCCTGCCGAGCGGGGCAACACTGGGATACTGCCGGATCCCGGCCGGCGGCGCAAGACCTGAGACGCCCTCATCTTGCCGTACGCCCCCGAACTGGGGGTGCGTCCGCGCCCCTGGCGCCCCTCTGGCTAGGCTGGAGCCGTGACGACCGACACCCCCGCCTCCGTGAAGCCGCTCGCCCGCCTGGTCAAACGCGTCACGGCCTGGCGCCCGGTGCGCGCGATCACCCATTTTTCGGACGCCCGCGGCGCCCTCCTCGCCGGCGGCATGACCTACCAGGCGGTCTTCGCGATCTTCGCGGCCATCTGGGTGGGCTTCTCGATCGCCGGGCTCGTGCTCGGGTCGAACGACCGGCTCATGTCCGCCCTGATCAACATCATCAACCAGTCCATCCCCGGGCTGATCGGAACGGACGGGGGGATCGACCCGAAGGAGCTCACCAGCACCGGCGTGCTGACCTGGACCGGCGCTGTCGCCCTCGTCGGCCTGCTCTGGACCACCCTCGGCTGGCTCTCGACCACGACGCAGGCCGTGCGCACCATCTTCGGGATGCCCAGGGACTCCACCTTCTTCGTGCTCGCCAAGCTCCGGGAGCTCGGCCTCGGCATCCTCTTCGGCCTCGCCCTGATCCTGTCGGCGGTGATCTCCCTGGCCAGCACGGAGGCGCTCGGCTTCATCCTGGGCCTGCTCGGCATCTCCCGGGAGTCCTTCTGGTTCAATGCGGGCGCGCGCACGATCGGGCTCATCGTGGTGCTGGTCATCGACACCGCCACCCTGGCGGCGCTGTTCCGGGTGCTTTCCCGGGTGCACATCCCCCTGCCGCAGCTGATTCGCGGTTCCCTGGTGGGCGGCGTGGCGCTCGGCGCCCTGAAGGTGCTCGGCGGCAATCTGCTCGGCCGCACCGGAGCGAACCCGCTGCTGGCCACCTTCGCGGTGATCATCGGGCTCCTGATCTGGTTCAACCTGATGAACACCGTGATCCTGATCACCGCCTCCTGGATCGCGGTGGGCATGGAGGCGGCCGGCATCCCGACGACGCCCGTGGACGCGGAGCAGGCGGCACGCGACCAGGCCAAGCGAGAGGCGGAGGCCCGCCGGGTCGCCGCCCTCGCCGAGCTCCGGGATGCCACGGAGGCCCGTGAGCACGCGGACTGGCGACACCGGTGGGCGGCCACCCGGCGGCTTCACCGTGCGGAAAAACGGGCGGAAGAATACGAAGACCACGCGCCAGCCGGAGAAACCGTCCACCCAACCTAGACTTGGACCATGTCGTCCACGCCTGCTTCCCCGTCGCCCGCCCAGCCCCTACGCATCGCCAGCATCAACACCAACGGGGTGCGGGCCGCCTACCGCAAGGGCATGGGCGACTGGCTCGCCGGGCGCGACGTGGACATCCTCGCCATCCAGGAGGTGCGCGCGTCGACCGAGGACCTCGAGGGTCTCCTCGGCCCGGAATGGAGCATCCTGCACGACCCCGCGAGCGCGAAGGGGCGGGCCGGTGTGGCCCTCGCCAGCCGTTCCACGGCGGCGATCCACCGGGTCGAGCTCGGCGCGGCCGACTTCGACAGCGCCGGCCGCTGGCTGGAGGCCGACTACGAGGTCAACGGCAAGATCGTCACCGTCGTGAGCACCTACGTGCACTCCGGCGAGGTCGACACCCCCAAGCAGGTCGAGAAGTACCGTTTCCTCGACGCGATGCTCACCCGGCTCCCCGAGTTGTCCGCCCACAGCGACCGGGCGGTCGTGCTCGGCGACCTGAACGTGGGCCACCGCAAGTTCGACATCAAGAACTGGCGCGGAAACGTGAAGCGGGCCGGCTTCCTCCCCGAGGAACGCGCCTACTTCGACCGGATCCTCGGTACCGCAGACGAACCCGGGTACAACGACGGAGCCGGCCTCGGCTGGGTCGACGTCGGCCGCAAGTGGGCCGGCGAAGTCGACGGCCCGTTCACCTGGTGGTCGTGGCGGGGGCAGGCGTTCGACAACGACACCGGTTGGCGCATCGACTACCAGCTGGCAACACAGACCCTGGCGGCATCGGTCACGAACTACGCGGTGGACCGCGCCGCCGCCTACGACCAGCGCTGGTCGGACCACACGCCGGTCGTCGTCGACTACCTCATCTAACCTCCGTTTCCTCCACGCCGCCGGCAACCCGGACGGCCCACGCCACGAAAGATGTCATGACCAAGCCCCGCCTCTACTCGGGCATGCAGCCCTCCGCCGACTCCCTCCAGATCGGCAACTACATCGGTGCCCTGCTCAACTGGAAGGCGCTGCAGCAGACCCACGACGCGTTCTTCTCGATCGTCGACCTGCACGCGCTCACCGTGGCGCAGGACCCGGTGAAGCTGCGGGAGAACACCCGCCGCACCGCCGCGCAGTACATCGCCAGCGGAATCGACCCGTCGGCGTCGACGCTCTACGTGCAGTCGCACGTCGCCGCGCACGCCCAGCTGGCCTGGGTGCTCAATACGATCACCGGGTTCGGCGAGGCCAGCCGAATGACCCAGTTCAAGGACAAGTCCGCGCGTCAAGGAACGGACTCGACCACCGTCGGGCTGTTCGCCTACCCAATGCTGATGGCCGCCGACATCCTGCTCTACGACACGGAGATCGTGCCGGTCGGCGAGGACCAGCGCCAGCACGTCGAGCTCACCCGCGACCTCGCGGCCAGGTTCAACGCCAGGTTCGGGCAGACGTTCGTCGTGCCGGAGGTCGACATCGTCAAGGAGACCGCGAAGATCTACGACCTGCAGAACCCCACCTCGAAGATGTCCAAGTCGGCCGAGTCCCACGCCGGCGTGATCTGGTTGCTCGACGAGCCGGCCGTCACCGCGAAGAAGATCATGCGCGCGGTCACGGATGCCGACGGCGGCATCGTCTTCGACCGGGAGAACAAGCCCGGCGTTGCCAACCTGCTCACCATCTTTTCCGTGCTCGCCGAGCGCACCGTGCAGTCGATCGAGGACGAGTACGCCGGGCGCGGCTACGGCGACCTGAAGAAGGGGCTCGCCGAGGTCGTCACCGGCACGTTCGGGCCGATCCGGGCCCGTGTGCTCGAGCTTCTGGACGATCCGGCCGAACTTGACCGGCTGCTCGCCCACAACGCAGACCGGGCCGCGGGCGTCGCCAACGCCACCCTGGCCCGCGCGTTCGACCGCGTCGGACTGCTCCCCCGGGCCTGAACATGAGGCCCGTCGAGCTCTCGTCGCCGCTGGTCCGGCTGGACCGGCCGATGCCGGGCGACGCCGCCGCCGTTTTCGAGTACTGCCAGGATCCCCTGTTCGAGCAGTTCCTCACCGTGCCCTGGCCCTACAGCCGGGAGAACGCGGATAAATTCATTTCGGAGTATGTGCCGGACGGATGGGCCTCGGAACGGGAATACACCTGGGCCGTGCGCGCACAGGGCTCCCCCATGTTGGTCGGTGTGATCGGCCTGCGCCTCCCCAGCGCCTCAATCGGCTACTGGGTCGGCGCGCCTCACCGAGGCCACGGCTATATCCCGGAGGCCCAGCGACTCGTCGCCGACTGGGCGTTCTCGAGCGGTCTCGTCGACGCGATCACCTGGCAGTGCGTGCCCGGGAACATCGCCTCGGCTCGCGCCGCCTGGAAGACCGGCTTCACCTTCCTGGGCGAGTCGACCGCCGACCATCCGCACCGCGACGGGACGTTCCCGCCCGCCTGGACGGGACGGCTCCTCGCCACCGACGAACGCACGCCGAAGGCCGGCTGGCCGGCCGACGTGGTCGCCGACTGAGCCATGGCCGCGCCAGACGACCGGCCACTTGCCGACCCAGCCGGCGCCGCCGGTGGACCGCCACCCGTCCGGACTGCGGCCCTCCCGGCTGCGGTGCCTTCCGGCCTGCCTGGCCTGGCTTCGGTCCCCCCGACTGTCGTTCCTGCCGACCTGCCGCCGGTTCCCCCTTCCGGCCGGGCGTCTGACCTTCCTTCCGTGGTGCCTTCCGGCCTGCCTGGCCTGGCGTCGGTCCTCCCGACTGGCGTTCCTTCCGACCTGCCGCCGGTTCCCCCTTCCGGCCGGGCGTCTGACCTTCCTTCCCTGGCGCCTTCCGGCCTGCCTGGCCTGGCTTCGGTCCTCCCGACTGTCGTTCCTTCCGACCTGCCGCCGGGCCCGTCGGCGGTTCTCCCGTCGGTCGTCCTCTTCGATCTGGATGACACCCTGTTCGCGCACATCAGCGCGGTCGCCGACGGCATCCTTCGGCACCTCGCCGCCCTGGGCGGTCCGTTCGGCGGCGTCGACCCGGTCGGTGCGGTGGCGCTCTGGCGGGAGCTCGAGGAGCGGCACTATCACTCCTATCTCGCGGGCCGGTTGGATTTCCCCGGCCAGCGCCGGGAGCGCGCCCGGGACTTCGCCGCCGCCCACGGGGTGAGTCTGTCCGACCAGGAGGCGGGCGAGTGGTTCGCCACCTATTTCGAGCACTATCGCGCGAGTTGGCGGCTGCACGATGACGCCCTGCCCTGTCTGGCGGCCCTCGGCGAGGCGATTCCGGGCATCCGTTTCGGCCTGATCACCAATGGCGAGCTCTCGCATCAGCAGCCGAAGCTCGTGCGCACGGGCCTCGACGTGAGGCTGGAACGGGTCATCACCTCGGCGGCGTTCGGTGTCGCCAAACCCGACCGCCGGATCTTCGAGCATGCCTGCTCGGTCTTCGGGGTGACGCCCGGCGAGGCCGTCTACGTGGGGGATCGACTCCGGACCGACGCGATCGGCGCCGCGTCCGCGGGGCTCACCGCGGTCTGGCTGGACCGGCGCGACTCGCCCGTCGCGCCGGCCGACGCCGCCGATTCCGCCCGGCTCGGCGTGCTCCGGATCACCGGCCTCGCCGACCTCCCCGCCGCTCTCACCCCCTGACCCTGCTGCGCCCCACACCCTCCCTTCCCGTCCGTGAGGATTGCATAACTCCTGCAATTTGTGCCCGCAGCGCGGCGGCCGCCGGTATTCCCGCGGCGGCGCATCCGGCCACCCAGAATTTGCAGGAGTTATGCACATCTGCGAGCACAGACGAGGTGGGCCGGACGGGCCGGAGCGTGACCGGGAGTCAGGCCCGGATGCTGCCCGCGCGACAGAGGCGCACCAGCGCCTTGATCGCGCTGACCACCGACGCCGGGTCGAACATGATGTCTTGGTAGAGCACGCGCAGCGTCACGTAGCCCAACTCGGCGAGGCGACGGTCCCTGGTGCGATCGCGGATGTGCTGTTCCCACGATTTGTGGTGCGCGTTGCTGTCCGCCTCGACCACGACGCAGTTCTCGACGAGGAGATCGACACGCCCGACCCCGTCGATGATGACCTGGATATCGCACCGCAGCCCTGCTTCCAGGATGAGTCGGCGAAGCACAGTCTCCTGCCCGGCGTCCACCCGGGCATCGATCTCACCGCGGAGCGATCGGTATTTCGCCGGCACGTTCGCGAAGATCTCCCCGAGCTCCGACGGGTGGACGCGCCCTGCGTGCAACGCCGTATCGAGGGCGGCCAGGGCGAAGTGGGGCGGTTGGCATTGGATCACCTGAGCCAGCACATCCCTGGCACCGACACAGAACTCGGTGCCGTCGTCCGGCTCGATCAACGGCCACCAGTGCACCTCGACTCCATGGCGCGGCACCGAGTTCAGGCGGTCTGCCCGGCTCCGTGCGCCTCGAAGGCGCGACGCATCCCGGGAGACATGGAGATGCGTAAATCGGGTCTCGAAGGCGAATATCCCCAGCTCCCTGGCCGCCGAAACACAGGCCAGCCGACCCCCGACCCGAACGGCTTCCACCGTATGGCGATCGGTCTCCGGCGCTGCGTAGTGGTCCCGCCTCACCCGGAGGAGGCGGTTCGACCGCACGGCGTGGGTTATCTGGGACCCGGTCAGCCCGCTGTCCAGGAGATCGCGTCTGCTGACGATCCGCCGGGAGCCGAAGTCGAATATGCGTGGAGAGTCCATGCCCCCGAGGATCGGGGCTGCTCAGCCCGATCGGCATCGGGACTGGATCGTTGGGGAACTTCGCCCGACCTTCCAAGCTGTGGAGGACAACATCCGTTGTGCATAACTCCTGCAAATTCGGTCTCGGCGAATCTGATCGGCCGGAATCACAGGGCGGGCAACGGCCGGGCCCACGATTTGCAGGAGTTATGCGAATGGACAGCGGGGCGAGGGACTACGGAAACCCGGCGGCCTGGGCGGGCGCCGGGTTTCCGGGGGCAGGGTGGGGCGGGGTGGAACGGGCGGTGCGGGTGGGCGGGGGCTAGAGGACGTCCTCGTCTACCCAGTCGAGGGACTTGGTGACGGCCTTCTTCCAGTTGCGCAGCAGACGGTCACGCTCGGCGACGTCCATCTGCGGCTCCCAGCGGGCGTCTTCCTGCCAGTTGGCACGAAGGTCGTCGAGGCTGTCCCAGAAACCCACGGCGAGGCCGGCCGCGTAGGCGGCGCCGAGCGCCGTCGTCTCGGCCACGACCGGGCGCACGACGGATACGCCGAGAATGTCAGCCTGGAACTGCATCAGCAGGTCGTTGGCCGAGGCTCCCCCATCGACCTTGAGCTCGGTCAGTGGAACGCCGGAGTCCGCGTTGACCGCGTCCAGCACCTCGCGGGACTGGTAGGCGATGGCTTCGAGCGCCGCCCGGGCGATGTGGCCCTTGTTCACGTATCGGGTGAGGCCGACGAGAGCACCACGGGCATCCGAGCGCCAGTACGGTGCGAACAGGCCGGAGAAGGCCGGCACGAAGTAAGCGCCGCCGTTGTCCTCGACGGACAGGGCGAGGGCTTCGATCTCCTCGGCGTTCTTGATGATGCCCAGATTGTCGCGCAGCCACTGCACGAGCGAGCCGGTGACCGCGATCGAACCCTCCAGGGCGTAATGGGTTTCGCCCTCGCCCAGCTTGTAGCCGATCGTCGTGAGCAGGCCGTTCGTGGAGTGGATGATCTCGGTGCCGGTGTTGAAGATGAGGAAGTTACCGGTGCCGTACGTGTTCTTGGCCTCGCCCTGATCGAACGCGGCCTGACCGAAGGTCGCCGCCTGCTGGTCGCCGAGGATGCCCGCGATCGGGGTCTCACGCAGCAGGCTGTGGCCGCTGGCGATGCCGTAGACCTCGGAGGAGGAACGGATCTCGGGCAGCATCGACTTGGGTACGTCGAACGCAGCCAGGATGTCGTCGTCCCAGGCGAGGGTTTCCAGGTCCATGAACATGGTGCGGCTGGCGTTGGTGACGTCGGTCACGTGCACGCCGTCCTCCAGACCGCCGGTCAGGGGTGCGGGTGTCCTGCCAGACGATGGCGTTGTAGACGGGCAGGCCGGTGGTGCGGTCCCAGACCACGGCGGTCTCGCGCTGGTTGGTGATGCCGACGGCATCGATGTCATGGCGGGTGAGGTTGGCCTTGGACAGGGCCTGGCCGATCACCTCACGGGTGTTGTTCCAGATCTCCATCGGGTCGTGCTCGACCCAGCCGGCGCGCGGGAAGATCTGCTCGTGCTCGAGCTGACCGGTGGAGACGATCGACCCTGCCTTGTCGAAGATGATCGCGCGGGTACTGGTCGTTCCCTGGTCGATGGCAATGATGTACTGGGCCATTGATAACTCCTTCGTTGATCGTGCGGTTCAGGTTAGGCGTGCGAGATGAATGTCGAGTGTGCGCGGCATCCGTCGACGGATGCCGCGCGGCGGTGCTAGGCAAGGATGGGCAGCAGGACCGCAGACGCCCAGCCCGCGAGCAGGCCACCGATGACCGGCCCTGCCACGGGCACCCAGGAGTAGGCCCAGTCCGAGGATCCCTTGCCCTTGATCGGCAAGAGGAAGTGCGCGATCCGAGGCCCGAGGTCACGGGCCGGGTTGATCGCGTACCCCGTCGGGCCACCGAGCGAGGTACCGATCACGATCACGAGCAGGGCCACCGGCAGCGCGCCGAGGGCGGCCAGCCCGCCGTTCTCGCCCTGTCGTCCGCCGCCGAAGGCGATCACCACGAACACCAGCACGAACGTGCCGATGATCTCGGTGACGAGGTTCCAGCCGTAGGAACGGATGGCCGGGCCGGTCGAGAACACGCCCAGCTTGTTGGCCGCGTTCGGCTCCTGGTCGAAGTGCTGCTTGTAGGCCAGCCAGACGAAGACCGCACCGATGATGGCGCCGACCATCTGCGCCCCGATGTAGGCGAGCACGGAGACGGTGTTCACCGGAACGCCGGACCCGAATTCGGTGGCGCCGGAGGCGACCAGGCCGAGAGTGACGGCGGGGTTGAGGTGAGCACCCGAGTTGTAGGCCACGATGACACCGGAGAAGACGGCGAGGCCCCAGCCGATAGTGACCATCAGGAAGCCGCCGCCGACACCCTTGTTCTTGGCGAGGGCCACGTTGGCGACCACGCCACAGCCGAGGAGAACCAGCAGGGCGGTGCCCACCAGCTCCGAGAGAAAAACGATACCGAGATTGTCCACTTTGACGCCTTTGTTTGGTGGAACTGGCTGATCCGGAGGAAAACGGATCCTGAAAAACCTATCGAGTCGGCACGGGGATTGGTGCGATCCGGAGTGCACATCCGTGCAGTTCCGGGCCTGGCCCGGGCCGCGGTCGGCCGCGGACCAACCACCGGAGGGGAGGTGTGCCCGCGACGGACAGATCAGATCAGATCAGATCAGGCCGGGTCAGGCGACCGAGCCGGCCGGCACCGATGCCAGCCGCACCCCGTGCGTGTCCCGGAGCATTGCCACCGTGAGCTCGATCTCTCGGGCCTGCGCGGCCGCATCCCAGCCGAGAACCGGGGCGATCACGGCCGCCAGCTCGTCGAGCAGCGGCAGTGTGAGCTCACCCCGGAAGGCGAGGCTGGTGCGGCGGAGCACGAGGTCGATCAGGTGCATCACGGATTCCGTGGCCGCCAGGTATTCGATCTCCCGTCGGCTGTACCCGTCGTGGGTGGCGAGCGGGGCGTCGGCCTCCTCGGTGAGCCAGTCGATCACGTCGGTGGCGCGGGTGCCGTACCGGTTGAGCAGCGTGGCGGCGCGCTCGGCGCCCACCTCGTCGCCGTTCGCCGTGATCCAGACCTGGTGCGCGGCATCCGTCACCGGGAAGTCGCGGCCGCCGCCAATGAAGAGCCCGACGGTCGACACCACCCGGGGCAGGCCCAGCAGGGCGAGGATGTCGCCGCTCAGGTGCTCGGCGAGGGCGCGGAAGGTGGTCCACTTGCCGCCGACCAGGCTGAGCAGCGTGCCGGGTCGGGACTCGAGCGGGCGGGACTCGATCCGGTAGTCGCGGGAGACGAACCCGGGCTGCTCGTCGTCGTGACGGGGCAGCGGCCGCACTCCGGCGAACCGGAACACGATCTGGGACCGGTCGACGGCGACATCTGGGAAAACGTGCGTGACCAGTTCGAAGAAGTAGTCGACCTCGTCTTCCGTGCAGCGGGCAGGCTGGGTCATGTCGTGCTCGAGGTCGGTCGTGCCGACCAGCACCCGGCCGGCGAGCGGGTAGATCAGCACGATGCGGCCGTCCTTGTGCTCGAAGAAGATCTCCCGGCCGCCGGTGGCGGCGAGCAGCTCGGGGTTGTCGAGCACGATGTGCGAGCCCTTGGTGCCGCCCATGTAGTCGCTGGCCTGGCCGAGCGCGGCGTTGGTGAGGTCCGTCCACGGCCCGGAGGTGTTGACGACGACGTCGGCCTGAAAGGCGAATTCCTCGCCGGTGACCGTGTTTCGCAGGTGCACGCCGTCGGCATCCATTCCGATGGCCTCGAGGTAGTTGGCGCTTCGGGCGTGCGGGCCTGCGGCGAGTCCGTCGCCGAGCACGTCGAGGGCGAGCCGCTCCGGGTCGTGCATCGACGCGTCGTAGTAGGTGGCCGTGTATTTGAGCGCGGGGTTCAGCCGCGGCAGCTGGCGCAGCGACTCCTTGGCCCCTCGGAACTCGTGCCGGGGCACGCTGCCTCCGTCGCGCGAGAAGGAGTCGTACAGGGTGAGCCCGATCTTGATCAACAGCGCGCCGCGTTCCTGCGCCTTCCCCTGCCGGTGGGTGAGGAAGCGTAGCGGGGCGCTCAGCACCCCGGAGAAGGTGGAGAAGATCGGCACGGTGGTCTTCAGCGGCTTGACGTAGTGCGGCGCGATCTTGAGTAGGCCGTTGCGCTCCTCGACCGACTCCTTGACGAGGCGGAACTCGCCGTTCTCGAGGTAGCGCACCCCGCCGTGGATCATGTGCGAGGACGCGGCCGACGCCCCGGAAACGTAGTCGCCCCTGTCGACGATGACCACGTCCACGCCCTGCAGCGCGAGGTCACGAAAGGTGGCGATGCCGTTGATGCCGGCTCCAATGATGAGGACCTGCGCTCGGGGGGTGTCCTGAACGGCCGCCTGGGCCTGGATCGCTGTGTTCTGCACTGTTCGCTCACTTCTGTGTGGGTTCGCAGCCGTGAACATTCACAGCCGGCTCGTCGTCGATTTGCACTCAGGCAAACCTCGTGGGTCAATACAGCTTGAATACTTCGACACAAACGGTCAAGCTGGGTGAACATATGTGCAAGGAGCGGAAATGACACTGCCCAACGATCCGTCACTGTCGGACCGCACCAACGACGCCCTCATCGCGGCGCACCTGTACTACCTGCAGGACCTGACGATGGATGCGATCGCGCACGAATTGCACACCTCCAGATCCTCGGTTTCCCGCCTGCTCAGCCAGGCCAGGGCCACCGGACTGGTGGACATCCAGGTGCGCTCGCCCCTGGACGCGACCAGCCGCCTGGAGCGCCTGATCCTCGACCGCTACCAGGTCACCGCGCACGTCGTGCCGGTCGCCGACCACACCAGCGACGTCGACCGGTTGGAGCGAGTGGCCCTGTCGGTTGCACGAATTCTCGGTCAGTTCTTCGACTCCAATATGACCATGGGGATCGCCTGGGGCTCCACCATGAACGCGATCAGCCGCCACGTGACCCCGAAACCCACCCACAACTCGCAGATCGTGCAGCTCAACGGCGCGGGCAACATGCGCACGACCGGCCTCGACTACGCCAGCGAGATCCTCCGCCGTTTCGGCGACGCGTTCGGCGCCCACGTCGAGCAGTTTCCGGTGCCGGCGTTCTTCGACGACCCGGCGACCCGGCACGCTTTCTGGCGGGAACGAGGCGTCACCCGGCTGCTTGAGATGCAGGGCCGGATGGACGTGGCCCTGTTCGGGCTCGGCTCCCCGTTCTCGGATGTCCCCAGTCACGTTTACGCCGGCGGGTACCTCGAAGACGCAGACTTCGACGCCCTCGGCCGGGGGGATGTCGTGGGCGACGTGGCCACGGTCTTCTTCCGCGCCGACGGCTCCACCGATGGGATCCCGCTGAACGACCGCAGCACCGGGCCGGACTTCGCCGTGCTGCGCCGCACCCCGCGCCGGATCTGCGTCGTGTCCGGCCGCTCGAAGCTCGCCAGCCTTCGCGGCGCCCTCGCCGCCCGCGTCATCACCGACCTCTACATCGACGAGGGTACGGCCCGGGATTTGGTCTCGGTCGAGGCCTGACCGGGCCGAGCCGCATCGCGGGAATTATTCGGCGCCCGGCGCGTTGAGCTATAACTAGTAGTAGCAGTACCAAGAAACGTGCTCCGGGGTCGGTGTAATTCCGAACCGGCGGTGAAAGTCCGCGACCCGTTTCGCCTCACGGCGACACGGTTGAGCTGGTGAAATTCCAGCACCGACGGTTAAAGTCCGGATGAGAGGCGCACGAGTCGGAAAATTCCCTCGGGAATGGACCGACGGGTTTCGCCCTGCGCGCGACCCACCCGGTGTTCAGGCACCCCTTCCCCGGAGTTCGTTGAAGAAACGAATGAGGAAACGGGAATGGACCAGGACGCGGCACTCTTGCGCTCCATGCGGCGCGCCCTCGAACTCGCCGCGAACGGTCCCGCCACCGGACCGAATCCCCGCGTCGGCTGCGTGATCGTGACCAACACCGGCGACGTGATCGCCGAGGGCTGGCACCGCGGCGCCGGAACGCCGCACGCCGAGGTGGATGCGCTCAGTAAGCTCCCCTCCGGCGGCGCCCGGGGCGCCACCGCCGTGGTCACGCTGGAACCCTGCAACCACACCGGCCGCACCGGACCCTGCGCCCTCGCCCTGATCGACGCCGGCATCGCCCGGGTGGTCTATGCCGTCTCCGATCCCGGCCGGGAGTCCTCCGGCGGCGGCGAACGTCTGCGCGCGCACGGAATCGACGTCGGCGGCGGGCTGCTCGAGGCCGAGGTCTCGGCCTTCCTCGGCGACTGGCTCCACGCCGCCCGCCTCGGCCGTCCGTTCATCACCCTCAAGTGGGCATCGAGCCTCGACGGCCGCGCCGCCGCGGCCGACGGCACCAGCCAGTGGATCACCGGCCCCGAGGCCCGCCTCGACGTGCATCGGCGCCGGGCCGCGGCCGACGCGATCATCGTCGGCACCGGAACCGCCCTGACCGACGACCCTGCCCTCACCGCCCGGGATGCGTCGGGCCGTCTCCTGTCCACCCAACCGACGCCCGTCGTGATCGGTCGCCGCAGCATCCCCGCGGATGCCGCGCTGCGCGTCCACCCGCACCCGCCGCTATTCTTCCCCACCGACGATCTCCGGGCCGTGCTCGCCGACCTACACCGGCGCGGCATCCGTCACGCCTTCATCGAGGGCGGCCCGACCCTGGCCAGCGCCTTCGTCGCGGCCGGGCTCGTCGACGAATACCTCGTCTACCTGGCCCCGACCCTGCTCGGCGGCGGGCGGCTCTCCCTCGGCAACATCGGCGTGTCCGGCATCGACGAGCAACGTCGCCTCACCATCGACCACTGCGACCGGCTCGGCGAGGACCTTCTCGTCATCGCCCGCCCGAAATAGAAAAGGACCCACCATGTTCACCGGAATCATCGAGGAGCTCGGCCGCGTCGAGAGGGTCGAAGCGTCGAAGGATGCCGTGCGCCTCACGGTGCGCGGACCGCTGGTGGTCGCCGACGCCCGCCACGGCGAATCGATCTCGGTCAGCGGCGTCTGCCTCACCGTCGTGGAGCGCACCGCAGGCACGTTCACGGCCGACGTGATGGCGCAGACCCTGGCCATGTCGACCCTGTCCGGCGTCACGGTCGGAACCCCGGTGAACCTGGAACGGGCCGCCCTGGTCGGCGGACGTCTCGGCGGCCACATCGTGCAGGGGCACATCGACGGCACCAGCACGCTGCTGGCGATCACGCCCGGCGAGGCCTGGCGAGTGCTCCGATTCAGCCTCTCCCCCGAACTCGCCCCGCTCGTCACGAGCAAGGGATCCATCGCCATCGACGGAGTGTCGCTGACCGTGAGCGACATCAGCCCCGCGACCGCCGCCGAACAGTGGTTCGACGTGTCCCTCATCCCCGAAACCCTCACCGCCACGACGCTCGGAATGCGTTCGGTCGGCGATCACGTCAACATCGAAACAGACATCCTGGCCCGTCACGTCGAGCGCATGCTCGACCTGGCGGCCGCGGGATCGAAAAGGAGCCACTCATGAGCCTCGCCGACATCCCCACGGCCCTGGACGCCCTGCGACTGGGCAAGCCGGTCATCGTCGCCGACGACGAGGGCAGGGAGAACGAGGGCGACGTGATCATCTCCGCCCAGATGGCCACGCAGGAGTGGCTCGCCTGGACAGTGCGCTACTCCTCCGGCTTCATCTGCGCCCCGATGACGAACGACCTCGCCGACAAGCTCGACCTGCCGGTGATGGTACTGAACAACGAGGACCCGCGTGGCACCAACTACACGGTCTCCGTTGACGCGGCCGACCGCCTCAGCACGGGAATCAGCGCCGCCGACCGCGCCCACACCCTGCGTGTGCTGGCCGACCCGGCGTCCACGCCGGCCAGCCTGCACCGGCCCGGCCATATCATGCCGTTACGTGCGGTCGACGGCGGTGTGCGCGAACGCGACGGTCACACCGAGGCCGCGGTCGACCTGATGAAGCTCGCCGGCCTCGTTCCGGTCGCCGGGATCAGCGAGATCGTCGCCGAAGACGGCGAGATGATGCGCCTGCCCGGGCTGCTGGAACTCGGCGAGCGCGAGGGGGTGCTCGTGATCACGATCAAGGACCTGATCGCCTACCTCGAGGAATTCCACTGCAACAGCGACCTGCCGACGGTCAGCCCGATCCTCGAGTCCCCGCGGGTCGACTTCGAGGTGGAGACCACCGTGCCCACCCGTCACGGCCCCTTCAAGATTCGCGCCTATCGCGACAGGATGACCGGCGCCGACCACGTCGCCCTCGTCTCGGGCACCCCGGGCGACAATGCCCTGGTGCGAGTGCACTCGGAGTGCCTGACCGGCGAGGCGTTCGGCTCGCTCAAATGCGAGTGCGGCCCCCAGCTGGATGCCGCGCTCGAGACGATCCAGGCGGAGGGCGGCATCGTGGTCTACCTGCGCGGCCAGGAGGGTCGCGGCATCGGCCTGATCAACAAGCTCCGCGCCTACAAGCTGCAGGAGGACGGGCTGGACACGTTCGACGCGAACATCGCCCTCGGCCTGCCCGCCGATTCCCGCGACTATGGGGCGGCCACCGCCATCCTGCACCAGATGGGCATCTCCTCCGTGCGGTTGCTGACCAACAACCCGGAGAAGCTGCGTCAGCTCGAAGCACACGGCGTGACCGTGAGCGAGCGCGTGCCGCTGATCGTCGGTGTCGGCAGTGACAACCAGGACTACCTGGCCGTGAAACGCGACCGGATGGGCCACCACATCGCCGACACCGAAATCCTGAAAGGAATCGCACTATGAGCGGAGCAGGCTCGCCCCAGATCCTTGTCGACGGCACCGGCCTGAGAGTCGTGATCGTCGCCGGGCGGTGGCACGACGTGATCACCGACGGCATGATTGCGGGCGCCACCCGCGTGCTCGAGGCATCCGGCGCGAGCTTCAGCCTGGTGCGGGTGCCCGGCAGCTTTGAGTTGCCGGTCGCCTGCAAGGTGGCGCTGGAGAACGGGGCGGATGCCGTGGTCGCCCTCGGCGTCATCATCCGTGGCGGGACCCCGCACTTCGAATACGTCTCCGCCGCGGCCACCGACGGTCTCACCCGGGTCGCACTGGACACCGGCAAGCCCGTCGGCTTCGGCGTGCTCACCCTCGACGACGAGCAGCAGGGCCTCGACCGGGCCGGCCTGCCAGGTTCGAAGGAGGACAAGGGCGAGGAAGCCGCGTCGGCCGCGATCGCGACCGCCCAGGTGCTGCGCACGCTGCGCTCCGCCTCCCTCGGCTAGCAACCTCGCGGCACTCGCTAGGGATCGCGGCGCGGCGTAGAGCGCGCGCCGCGTTCCCAATGGCGCGCCGCGAGAATCGCCCGGGTCGAGACGCAGCCAAGCATCCAAAACTGAGGGTTAATCGAGGATTGGCTCCCCGACGCCCCCGGACGTAAAGTGCACTGTGGCCGCCACAAGCGATCACCTCATCGTGCGGTCCCGGGGGGCAGCGGCCGGCGCCCGATCGGCGCCGCACCTGCAGCCCGGGTTCCGCTTTTGCGTCTACCCCGGAGCACCTTTCCCATGCCAGTACCCACCACGTCGGCCATCCCTGCAACGGCGGCACCGACGAACCCGCGCAGCCGGGTCATCCTCGCCAGCCTGATCGGCACGACGATCGAGTTCTACGACTTCTACGTCTACGCCACGGCCGCCGTGCTCGTCTTCCCGCACCTGTTCTTCCCCACCGGCAACGAGACGACCGCGCTGCTCGCGTCGTTCGCCGTGTTCGGCGCCGCCATGGTGGCCCGCCCGATCGGCGCCCTCGTCTTCGGCCACTTCGGCGACCGGAAGGGGCGCAAGGCGACCCTGGTCGGCGCGCTGCTGACCATGGGCATCGCCACCTTCCTGATCGGGCTGCTGCCCACCTACGCCCAGGTCGGCTGGTTCGCTCCGCTGCTGCTTGTCGTGCTGCGCCTCGCGCAGGGCTTCGCACTCGGCGGGGAGTGGAGCGGGGCGGCCCTCGTCGCCACCGAGAACGCCCCCGTGGGCAAGCGTGCCTGGTACGGCACCTTCCCGCAGGTGGGTGCGCCGCTCGGCTTCATCATCGCCAACGGGCTGTTCCTCGCGCTCGCCCTCGCCCTGCCGTCGACCGACCCGACCCGCCCGTCCGACGCGTTCCTCGAGTGGGCCTGGCGCATCCCGTTCCTCTTCTCCGCGGTGATGGTCATCGTCGGTCTCTGGGTGCGCCTGCGCCTGGTCGAGAGCGACGCGTTCACCAAGGTCGTCGCGACCAAGCGGGTGGAGAAGCTGCCCCTGGCCGCGGTGTTCAAGTCGCACTGGCGCCAGCTCATCCTTGGCACCTTCATCATGCTCGCCACCTACGTTCTCTTCTACCTGATGACCACGTTCACCCTCGGCTACGGTCGGGCGGCGACGGATGCCGCGGTGCCCGGACTCGGCTACAGCTACAACAACTTCATCCTGATGATGATTGTCGGCGTTCTGTTCTTCGGTGGGTTCACCCTCGCCTCCGGGCCCTGGGCCGACAGGCACGGCCGCCGCAAGACGCTGATCATCGTCACCCTGGCGATCGTCGCATTCGGTCTGCTCTTCGTGCCGCTGCTCGGCGCCGGCTTCGTCGGCGTGATGGTCTTCCTGATCCTGGGCTTCTCTCTGATGGGGATGACCTTCGGCCCGATGGGAGCGCTGCTGCCCGAGCTGTTCCCGACGAGCGTGCGCTACACGGGCTCCGCCTTCGCCTACAACATGAGCTCGATTTTGGGCGCGGCCGTGGCCCCGTTCATCGCCATCTGGCTGTGGACCCTCGGCGGCGGCAGCCCGTTCTGGGTCGGCGTGTACCTGTCGGTGATGGCCGTGCTCACCCTCGTCGCGTTGCTGCTCAGCCGTGAGACCAGGGACATCGACATCGAGGTCTGACCCGACACCGGTCGCGCTGCAGGTCGTCTCGGTGGTCGAGCCTGTCGAGACGTGATCTCGACAAGCTCGATCACCGGGTGCTCGATCACCGGGCATTCACACACCGAACGACCGACACCGGCCGTTGCGGTTAAGCTCAATTGGTGAGTAACCCGACCAGCAGCACGAGCAAGACCAGCACAGCAGGCAGCCCCAAATCCGACACTCCGGCCAGGCCCAAAGCCAGGTTCGGCCGAAGTGATCGGCGCGGGGACACATCCGGACCCCGGGCGAAGTTCAGCCAGCTCCTCCCCTACCTCCTCGAGCACAGGCGTGTGCTCGGCTTCGTCATCGTGCTGAGCATCCTCGGCGCTCTGGCCAGCCTCGCCCAGCCGCTGCTCGTCAGCCAGGTGATCACCGTCGTGCAGAAGAACGAGCCGCTCGGCACGCTCGTCTGGGGGCTGATCGCGCTCGTCGTCGTCTCCGGGCTGATCAGCGGCTACCAGCACTACCTGCTGCAGCGCACGGGCGAGGGCGTGGTGCTCTCCAGCCGCCGCAAACTGATCGGCCGGATGCTGCGCCTCCCGATCAGCGAATTCGACACCCGCCGCACCGGGGACCTCGTCTCCCGGGTCGGTTCTGACACCACCCTGCTGCGCGCGGTGCTCACCCAGGGCCTCGTCGAGGCGATCGGCGGATCGCTCACCTTCGTCGGCGCTCTGATCGCCATGCTCATCATCGACCCCGTGCTGCTCGGGTTGACCGTGCTGGTGATCGCGGCATCCGTTGTCACCGTGACCCTGCTGTCGCAGCGGATCCGGGTGGCGAGCCTCGCCGCGCAGGTGAAGGTCGGCGACCTGGCCGCCAGCGTGGAGCGCGCCATCAGCGCGGTGCGCACGGTGCGCGCGTCGAACGCGACCGACCGGGAGGTCGCGGCCGTCGAGGAAGACGCCGTCGGCGCCTGGCGGATGGGCATCAAGGTCGCGAAGATTTCCGCGCTCGTCGTGCCGATCGCCGGGATCGCAATGCAGGTGTCGTTCCTCGTCGTGCTCGGCGTCGGCGGGTTCCGGGTGGCGAGCGGCACGATCACGGTCGCGAACCTGATCGCGTTCATCCTCTTCCTGTTTCTCATGATCGTGCCGCTCGGGCAGGCCTTCGGCGCGATCACCTCCGTCAACTCGGCGCTCGGCGCCCTCGGTCGAATCCAGGAGATCATTGACCTGCCCGCCGAGGACCACTTCGACCGGGAGATCGCGCCGTTGGCGATGACGGTCGGCGCCGCGAACGAGTCGGTGCGGCCGGATGCGCCGGCGATCTCCTTCGAGAATGTGCACTTCGGTTATGCCATTCCGCCGGAGGTCGAACCTGACGCCGCCGCTGTCGGAGCCGAGGCCCCCTCCACCGGTTCCGCTCCCTCCGCCGGCGCCGCTCCCTCGGTGCTCGAGGCCGTGATCGTGGCCCCCGCCGTGATCGAGTCCGTGTTCGCGGAGCCCGACCTGCTTGAGGCCGACCTGGCGGCAACGAACGCGGCCGACGCCGCCGCACTGGCTGCCCTGGACGCGGCTGCCGGCCAGGACGGCGGCACCCGCAGGCTGCCGACGGCCGCCGACCTGTTCGGCACCGTGCCGCCCGATGCGGATGCCCCGGCCGACGCTCCCTCGACCATCGCCGCCTCGACCGAGGAACCCTCGACCATCGCCGCCTCGCCTGCGGCTCCCTCGACCCCCGCCGCCTTGTCCGCGGGACCCTCGACCGCCGCCGCCTCGAATACCCTGGCCACCGCCACCTCTGGGGGCGCTGTCGGCGCTGCGGATGCCGGGGACGGCCGCGAGATCGAGGCCGCCACCCCGGCGACCGCACCGGCGACCGCCGTGCCACGCCCGGTGCTCAGCGGGGTCTCATTCAGCGCTCCACGCGGGCTCCGCACCGCCCTGGTCGGACCCTCCGGCGCCGGCAAGAGCACGATTCTTGCCCTGATCGAACGGTTCTACGACCCGAACTCGGGCGTCGTCCGCCTGGGCGGGTTGGACATCCGCACCCTCGATCGCACGGCCCTGCGCGCCCAGATCGGCTACGTCGAGCAGGACGCGCCCGTGCTCGCCGGGTCGCTGCGCGACAACCTCACCCTGGCGACCCCGGACGCCACGGACGACGAGTGCATCGCCGTTCTGCACGCCGTCAATCTCGGCGAGGTGCTCGACCGTGACCCGGCCGGACTCGGTGCGGCGGTCGGCGAGTCGGGCGTCATGCTCTCGGGCGGCGAGCGGCAGCGTCTTGCCATCGCCCGGGCACTGCTCGCGGCGCCGCCGATCCTGCTGCTGGACGAATCCACCTCGAGCCTCGACGGGGTCAACGAGCAGATGATGCGGGCGGCGATCGACGCCGTCGCCGTGAACCGCACCCTGATCGTGATCGCGCACCGGCTCTCGACCGTGGTCGACTCCGACCAGATCGTGGTGCTCGACCACGGCCGCGTCATCGGAACCGGCACGCACTCCGAACTCGTCGCATCCACTCCGCTCTACCGCGAGCTCGCCAAGCACCAGCTCCTCGTCTAACACCTCCCTCTCCTATTTTCCATTTCCTATTTCGCGAGAGTGCACTTTTCGCCCCTTCGCGAAGACCATGGGGGCGAAAAGTCCACTCTCGCGGCATGGACGGGAGGACACTAGCGGGCGAAGCGGAGGGTGACCAGCTGGAAGGGGCGCAGTTCGAGGAGCAACCTGTCACCCTCTGCCGCCAGGGTGGCGCGGGGCTCTGCGAGCAGGCGTTCGAGCAGGTCGGTCTCGGTGACACCCGTCGCCGCGAAGTGACGGATGACCTGCGCCGTCGACCGGCTGCCGTGCGCCTCGTAGAGCCTCACCACGACGTCTCCACTGCGGTCCTCCGCGAGCTTGACGGCCTCGATCACCACCGCTGGGTTGTCGACCTCGAACAACGGGTCGATCCGGTCGGCGGCCACGCCATGCACGGTGCGTAGTGGCAGGTTGAGCCGGTATCCCTCGGCGACCGCGTCGGCGATCTCGGCCCCCAGCCGTACCGACACCCGCAACTCGTGCGAGCCCTTGTCGGCCGTCGGGTCGGGGAACACGGCCGCGCGCAGCAGGGAGAGGCGCACGGTCGTCGTGGGACGGCCGGCGGCATCCGTGGCCCTGGTGATGTCGTGGCCGTAGGTGGAGTCGTTGGCCACCGCCACCCCGTAGCCCGGCTCGCCGACGTGCACCCACCGGTGCGCGCAGGTCTCGAAACGGGCGGCGTCCCAGGATGTGTTGGCGTGCGTGGCCCGGTAGACGTGCCCGAACTGGATCTCGGAGGCGGCGCGCTCGGCGAGCAGGTCGAGAGGAAACACGAGCTTGAGCAACTTCTGCCGCTCGTGCCAGTCGATGGTCAGGGCGAGGTCGATGCTGCGCGCGCCGACCGCCAGTCTGATCACCTGCACGACGTGTGACGCCCCGAAGGACCGGCTGACCCGCACCTCGGCGACCCCCGCCGACTCCCGCACCAGCTCGACCGCATCCGCGTGGGTCAGATCGGTCGCGGTGCGCTTGTAGTGCTGGTCGATGTCCCAGGCATCCCACTGGGTGGGGGTGTCCCGGTGCAGCCGGAGCAGATTGCCGCGTTCGCCCGACGGGATCAGCTCGCGGCCGGCACCGAGGTCGCGGAGCGAGGAGAACAGCCCGTCGGCGTCGATGGTCACGGCGACGAGGCCGTTGGCGAGCACGATGCCCGCCGGGGTGCGCTCGACGGTGACGTTCGCCGGCGGCGAGGGGAGCGCGGCGACGACGTCCCGGCTTGTTGCGTCGGATGGCCCCGCCGCGCGGGGGGCCGGCCCCCCGAAGGCGCCCGGCCGCGCACCCGCGGCCAGCCCCGCGATTCCGTCCAGCGGGTACGGTCCCGCGTTGAGGGTGATCTCCCGGTCGCCGGGGCCGCAGAGCGTCGTCACCGAGGTCGAGATCAGTCCGCGCAGGGTGGCGGCGACCTCGGCGTAGTGGCGTTCGGCCTCCTGATGCACCCAGGCGATCGACGACCCGGGCAGGATGTCATGGAATTGCTGGAGCAACACGGTCTGCCAGGCCTGCTCGAGCGCATCGTAGGGATACGCGGCATCCGCCCGCACGGCGGCCGTCGTCGCCCAGAGCTCCGCCTCTCGCAGCAGATGTTCGCTGCGCCGGTTGCCGCGCTTCGTGCGGGCCTGCGAGGTGTAGGTGCCACGATGGAACTCGAGGTAGAGCTCGCCCGCCCAGACCGGCGCCTCCGGGTACTCGGCTTCCGCGGCCTCGAAGAACCGTCGCGGCGTGGACAGCTGCACCGTGGGTGACCCCTCGAGCGAGGCCGTGCGGCGGGCCGCAGCGATCATCTCCTCGGTGGGTCCACCCCCGCCGTCGCCCCAGCCGAACGGCACGAGCGAGGTGTTGGCCACGCCCTTCTCGGCGTAGTTGCGTTGCGCGCGGGCGAGTTCCGCACCGGACAGCTCGGCGTTGTAGGTGTCGACGGGCGGGAAGTGCGTGAAAATCTGCGTGCCGTCGATCCCCTCCCAGCGGAAGGTGTGGTGCGGCATCAGGTTGGTCTCGTTCCACGAGGTTTTCTGGGTCAGGAACCAGCGCGAACCGGCCGCCGCCACGATCTGCGGCAGCGCGGCCGAATAGCCGAAGGAGTCGGGCAGCCAGACCTCCAGCGGCTCCACCCCGAACTCCTCAATGAAGAAACGCTTCCCTGCCACGAACTGGCGCACCAGCGCCTCGCCGCCGGGCATGTTGGTGTCCGATTCCACCCACATCCCGCCGACGGGCACGAATCGGCCGGCGGCGACCTGAGCCTTGACCCGCGCGAAGAGTTCCGGGTAGTGCTCCTTCAGCCAGGCGTATTGCTGGGCGGATGACGCGGCGAACGCGAAGTCCGGATTCTCTTCCATCAGGGCGAGCACGTTCGAGAACGTGCGGGCCACCTTACGCACCGTTTCCCGCACCGGCCACAGCCAGGCGCTGTCGATGTGGGCGTGTCCCACCGCGTGCAGCCGGTGTGCGCTGGCGTTGGCCGGGCTGGCCAGCACGGGAGCCAGCGCCGCCCGGCCAGCCGCGGCCGTGCCCGCGACGTCGTCGGGGTCGATCGCGTCGATGCACCGCTCGAGGGCGTGCAGGATCTCCGCCCGCCGCGGCAGCGCCCGGGGCAGCTGGCGTTGGAGGCCGTCGAGGGTCCAGACGTCCCGGACCAGTTGCCAGACCGTCTCGTCGCGCAGGGCCAGGTCGACCTGGCGGAGCGTGTAGATCGGGTCGGCGCCCGCCGTGGCCGGGTCACCCTCCATGGTGGGCACGAAGGTGAAGCCGCTCGTGACATCCGGGTTGGCCGCGGCCTCGAGGTAGAGGTCGACGGAGCCGCCGGGCGGCAGGGTGAGCGGAATGCTGCGGTTACGGGGAGAGATCGCCTTGAGGATGCCGCCGGCCGGCGACCAGGCGATGCCCTCCGCCTGGAACCCGGGGCCGGCCCCGCTGAAGCCCAGGTCGACGACGACCTCGAGCCGGGTGGACGGGTCGATCGCCCAGTCGGGTGGAACGGTCCCGGTGGCGTGGAACCAGGTCGTGCCCCACGGCCGGCCCCAGGGGAGCCCGACCTGGAACGGCCGGTACTCCTGCGCCGCCGCCTCCGCGAAACCGACCGGTTCGCCCGGCGCAACCCAGGCGGTCAGCGTGAGCGGCACGGACATCCGGTGAATCGCCGGAACCAGCCTCTCCCGAACGAACCGGTCGAGCCGCAGTTGAACGAGCGCGCTGTCGTCATGCATGCCTGCATCATACGACCGGCGCTTCACACCCCGCGAGAGTGCAGTTTTGGCCCCCACGGCAATGCCGAGAGGGCCAAAACTGCACTTTCGCGGACCTAGTCGCGAAGGTTGTAGCGCACGCTGGCGAGCTCGGCTCGGAGCGCGGGCGGTACCCGGTCGCCGAACTGCGCGAAGTACTCCTCGGTGAGGTCACACTCGGCCCGCCACGACGCGTGGTCGATGTGGAAGAGCTGCTCCACGGCAGCCGTCGACAGGTCGAGTCCGTCGAGGTCGAGACCGCCCTCCACGGGGAGGCGTCCGATCGGGGTGTCCACGGCCTGCGCCTTGCCTTCGACCCGACGCACGATCCACTCGATCACGCGCGAGTTCTCGCCGAAGCCGGGCCACAGGAAGCTGCCGTCGTGCCCCTTGCGGAACCAGTTCACCTGGAAGACAGCCGGCGCCTTGGTGCCGAGTCCCTTGCCGACCGCGAGCCAGTGCGCCCAGTAGTCGGCCATGTTGTAGCCGCAGAACGGGAGCATCGCGAACGGGTCGCGGCGCAGTTCGCCGACGGTTCCCTCGGCGGCGGCCGTCTTCTCCGAGGAGATCGTGGCACCCATGAACACGCCGTGCTTCCAGCTGCGCGCCTGGGCGACGAGCGGAACGTTGGTGGCGCGGCGTCCGCCGAACAGGATGGCGTCGATCGGCACTCCGCCGAAGGCCTCCCAATCGTCGGAGATCGACGGGCACTGGGATGCGGCGACGGTGAACCGGGAGTTGGGGTGCGCGGCCGGGGTGGCCGACGCGGGGGTCCAGTCGTTGCCCTCCCAGTCGATCAGGTGGCTCGGCGGCGTCTCGGTCAGGCCCTCCCACCACACGTCTCCGTCGTCGCGCAGCGCCACGTTCGTGAAGATCGTGTTGCCCCAGACGGTGGCGACGGCGGTCGGGTTCGTGACCTCGCCGGTTCCGGGGGCGACGCCGAAGAAGCCGGCCTCCGGGTTGATCGCCCACAGACGCCCGTCGGTTCCGGGGCGCAGCCAGGCGATGTCGTCGCCGATGGTCTCGACCTTCCAGCCGGGGATGGTCGGGCGGAGCATCGACAGGTTCGTCTTGCCGCAGGCGGACGGGAACGCGGCGGCCAGGTGCGAGACTCCGCCCTCGGGCGAGGTGACCTTGATCAGGAGCATGTGCTCGGCGAGCCAGCCCTCGTCGCGGGCCATCACCGAGGCGATCCGGAGAGCGAAGGACTTCTTGGAGAGCAGAGCGTTTCCGCCGTAGCCGGAGCCGAAGGACCACACCTCACGGGTTTCCGGGAACTGCACGATGTACTTGTTATCGTTGCACGGCCAGTCGACGTCGGCACGGCGGTGTCCGTCGGCGTCGACCAGGGGGTACCCGACGCTGTGCAGGGTGTGCACCCAGTTGGCGCCGCCCTCGATCAGGCGCAGCACCTTCGCGCCCATCCGGGTCATGATGCCCATGTTGAGCACGACGTAGGGCGAGTCCGTGATCTCGACGCCGAGCTGCGAGATAGGGCCGCCGAGCGGGCCCATCGAGAACGGCACGACGTACATGGTGCGGCCGCGCATGCTGCCCGCGAAGACCTCGGTCAGCTCGGCGCGCATCGACACGGGGTCGGCCCAGTTGTTGGTGGGGCCGGCATCCTCGGGCTTGGTCGAACAGATGAAGGTGCGATCCTCGACCCGGGCCACGTCGGAGGGGCTGGTGCGGGCGAGGTAGCTGTTGGGGCGCCATTCCGGGTTCAGCCGGATCAGCTTGCCCTCGGTGACGAGCTGCTTGGCGAGGGCGTCGGCCTCGCGCAGGGATCCGTCGCACCAGACGATCGCGTCGGGCTGGGTCAGCCGGGCGATTTCGTCCACCCAGGCCTGCAGATTGGGGTCGGTGGTTCCCGCGGCGTTGCGGTTCTCTCCCCCGCCGGTCTGAACTGAGACATTCGCGATGGTCATCTCCTGGCCTTTCGTGGTCAATCTGGTGCGACGGATGGGTAACTTTGCCCTGTAAATCAAGAATGCGCCTGTTTCGCGCTTTCCGCGAGGAATCTTTCCGTTAAGAATCAACGTTCTTTCGGTAATGTTAAGGAATGCCCACACGTGCCTCCGACCTCGTCACCCTCGGCCTGCGCATCCGTCATTTCCGCGGTGAACGCGGGCTCACGCTCGACCAGCTCGGCGACCAGGTGGGCCTGGCCGGAAGCCAGCTCTCCCTGATCGAGAACGGCCGACGCGAGCCGAAACTGTCGACGCTGCAGGATGTCGCCACCGCCCTGGCCGTGCCCGTCACCGAGCTGCTCAGCGGCGAGGCCCCGAACTCCCGCGCCGCCCTCGAGATCGAGCTGGCCCGGGCGCAGAAGAATCCCCTCTACGGCGCCCTCGGCCTGCCGACGGTGAAGGTGACCAAGGGGATGCCGGTCACCGCGCTCGAATCCCTGCTCGGCCTGCACCGGGAACTCGCCCGCCGGGCCAGCGAGGCCATCGCGACGCCCGAGGAGGCGCGGCGGGCGAACACCGAACTGCGCGAGCGCATGCGCGACCAGGACAACTACATGCCCGAGATCGAGCAGCTGGCCGAGGACCAGGTGCGGGCATCCGGGCACGTGTCGGGTGCGCTCACCCACCGCGAGGTGAGCGTGATGGCCGAACAACTCGGCTTCAACCTCATCTACGTGAACGACCTGCCCAACTCGACCCGTTCGGTGACGGACCTGGTCAACCACCGCATCTACCTGCCGCCGGCGTCGATCCCCGGCGGGCACGGACTGCGCTCGATGGCGCTGCAGGCGATGGGCCATCGGCTCCTCGGGCACGAACGACCGGACAGTTACGCCGAGTTCCTCTGGCAACGACTGCAGATCAACTACTTCGCGGCCGCCTGCCTGATGCCCCGGAACGCCTCGGTGGCGTTCCTCTCAAATGCCAAACGCGAGCGTGAGCTCTCGGTGGAGGACTTCCGCGACGCGTTCGGGGTGACCCACGAGGCCGCCGCGCTGCGCCTGACCAACCTGGCCACCTCACACCTGGAGATGCCGCTGCATTTCCTCCGCGTCACCGGCGACGGGGCGCTGCAGAAGGGCTACGAGAACGACGGCCTCCCCCTGCCGGTGGACGTGACCGGGTCGATCGAGGGTCAGTACGTCTGCAAGGCGTGGAGCGCCCGGAGCGCCTTCACCCACACCAACCGCACGACCGAGTTCTACCAGTACACCGACACCCCCGCCGGCACGTTCTGGTCGGCGACCCAGACCGGCGCAACGGACGGCGGCGAGTTCTCGATCAGCGTCGGGGTGCCGTTCGCTCAGGCGAAGTGGTTCCGAGGCCGGGAGACGACACAGCGGGCCGTGTCCACCTGCCCCGACGAGTCATGCTGCCGCCGCCCCGCGTCGGAGGTCGCCTCCCGCTGGGCCGGGAAGGCCTGGCCGAGCGCCCGGCTGCACGCTCACGTGCTCTCCCCTCTGCCGAGCGGCACGTTCCCCGGCGTGGACGACACCGAGGTGTACGAGTTCCTCGAGGCGCACGCCGCCGAGTAGCCGGAGGCAGGCATCCGTCGCCGCGAGACGCGCATAACTCCTGCAGATCGGCGGGTCCGACCGAAGGATCGGCGTGTTTCCGGGGTACTGAACGCCGGAGCGAAACGATTTGCAGGAGTTATGCGCGGCAGCAACGAGCGACTGCCGCGGTGTGGCGATGACGGGGCAGGGCTGGGGCAGGGCTGGGGCGGTCAGGGGGCGCCGGGCAGTGACGGATGCCGGTGCACCGTGGCGTGGGCGGCCGCCGCGAACGCGGTGGCCGTGCCGCGTGCCCGGAGGCTCACCCCGCTGCCGACGACGGTGCCGGTGGTGCCGTGCTGCCTGACGTGCACGAGCACGTCGCCGGGGCTGCCGGCCACGTGCAGCCGCACCGCGAGCTGCACCTCGGCGCCGAGGAAGTCGATGGCCTCGACCTGGCCGGTGCAGGCATCGCCCCCGGTCCCGGGGTCACACGGCTCGACCACGATCTGCTCCGGGCGCAGCATGATGCAGGCCTCCCCACGCAGGTCGGTGGGTGCCACCGGGACCTGGCCGAGGGCGCAGGAGGCGACCCCGTCGCCGATGGTGGCGGGCAGCACGACGGCATCGCCGAGGAACCGGGCGGTGAACAGGTCCACCGGCCGCCAGTACAGCTCCCGAGGGGAGCCGACCTGGCCGAGGTGTCCGTCGCGGAGCACCGCCAGCTGGTGGGCGAAGCTCATCGCCTCGGCCTGGTCGTGAGTGACGAGCACCGTGGTGATCCCGGCGCGCTCGAGGGTGGCCGCCACGATGTCGCGGGTGGCGGAGCGGAGCCCGGCATCGAGCGAGGAGAACGGTTCGTCGAGCAGCATCACCCTCGGGCGGCGGGCGAGCGCCCGGGCCAGGGCCACGCGCTGCTGCTGGCCGCCGGAGAGTTCGTCGGGACGCCGGTCGGCGAAGGCCGGGTCGAGCGAGACCATGCCGAGGAGCTCGGCGACGGCCTTCCGGCGTTCCCGCCGGGTGCCGCCACGGAGCGCGGGCCCCAGGCCGAACGCGATGTTCTGCCCGACCGTAAGGTGCGGGAACAGGGCGCCGTCCTGGGCGACGTAGCCGATCTCCCGCCGGTGCGCGGCAACGGAGACGCCCGGCCCGGCGACGAGGCGTCCGTTCACGGTGATCGTGCCGGCATCCGGAAGTTCGAAGCCGCTGATCAGGCGGAGGAGGGTGGTCTTGCCGGAGCCCGACGAGCCGACGATGACGGTGCGGCTGCCCTCGGGCACCGCGAGCGAGACCCGGTCGAGGATCGTGGTGCCGCCGAACCGTTTGCTGACCCCGGCGAGCTCGATCGCGATCGGAGCGTGCGCCGCAGCCGCACCCGCCGCCCCCTCGGTCGCACCGGGTAGCGCACCAAGCATCACGAGACGCTCGTCAGTCGGGATCGGGCGAACAGGAGATAGGTCACGGGCAGGCTGAGCACAATCATCAGCATGGCGTATGGAGCGGCCCCGACGTAGTTGATGTCGTTCACCTTCGACCAGAACTGGATCGCCAGGGTGCGGGTGCCGCTGGGCGCGAGCAGCAGGGTGGCGGTCAGCTCGGTGACGATGCCGAGGAAGACGAGGGCACCCGCGGCCAGCGCGGAGGGCGCGAAGAATCGGGCGGTCACCCCCAGGAACGCACCGATCGGGTGCTTTCCGAGGGAGCGGGCGGCCTCCTCCAGCCCGACCGGAACCTGGGCGAGCCCGGCCCGCAGGTTCACCAGCGCCCGCGGCAGGAACATCAGCACATACGTCGCGATCACCAGCACGATGCTCTGGTACAGCGGCTGCACGAACCGGATGCTCACGGTCACCAGGGCGAGCGCCGTCACGATACCGGGCAGCGAGCTGGTGAGGTAGTTGACCGATTCGAGGCCGCGGGCCAGCCGACTGGGGTAGCGCACGGCGAGGAAGGCGATCGGGAACGCGAGCAGGCAGGTGGCGACGGCGCCGATGAGACCGTAGCCGACGGTCTGCAGGAAGGCCTCGGCCACGACTCCGTCGGCCCAGGCGGATGCGCCACCCTGCACCAGCCAGCGGGTGACGCTCGTGAACGGCACGCCGATCGAGAGCACGAAAAGCCCGCCGAGGAAGAGGTAGCCGAGCGGCGTGAGCCGGCCGAGGGACCGGCGGGTGGGGGTGCGGGCAACGCCGGAACCGATCCGGGCGTAGCGGCCCCGGCCTCTGGCGCCCGATTCACCGACGAGGAGGAAGAGACAGAGGAGAACGAGCACCCCGGCGAGGGCGTTCGCCGCGGGGCCGTTGAAGGTGGACCGGTACTGCTCGATGATGGCGGTGGTGAAGGTGTCGAAGCGGATCATGGCGAACGCGCCGTATTCGGAGAGCAGGTGCAGGCCGACCAGCAGCGACCCGCCGAGGATCGGCAGGCGCAACTGGGGAAGGACCACACGGAAGAACACGCCCCAGGCGCCGCTGCCGAGCGACCCGGCCGCCTCCTCCACGGTGGGATCCAGCCGCCGGAGGGCCGCCGCGCACGGCAGATAGACCAGAGGGAAATAGGACAGGGTGGCGATCAATACGCCGGACCAGAGCCCATGCAGCGACGGGATGGCGCTCACCCAGCCGTAGCTGTTCACGAAAGCCGGAACCGCGAGCGGTGCCGCGAGCAGCACGGCGAACACCGGGGCACCCGGCAGCGAGGTGCGGCCGACCAGCCAGGCCGCGCCGACGCCGATGGCCGCGCAGAGCGGGACCGTGACCACGACCAGGCCGACCGTGTTGGCGAGCAGTTCGCCCACCCGGGGCCGGAACACGAGCGCGGAGAGTTCGGGCCAGCCGGTGAGGATGCCGGTGACGACGACGTAGCCGAGCGGGAGCAGTCCGAGCAGAGAGACCGTGCACGCCACCGCGACGATGAACGGGGAGGGCCGCCTGCGCACCCCGCCGCCGGCATCCGCGCGCAGCGGGGCCTCGGCGGACGCCGGGGTCGGTTGCTGGCTCGACGGCGGGTTCGCCTGCGGATCCGGGCCGGAATCCGGGCGTTCGGGCGCCGGGCTCGCGGGTGGCAGGGTGGCGGACATCAGTGTCGAGTTTACAGAAGGCCGGCCTGGGTCATCAGGTCGGTGACCTTGGTGCTGTTCAGCTTCGACGGGTCGATCGCGGGCGCATCGAGATCGCTGATCGGCACGAGGGCGGGGTTCGCGCTGACCCCGTCGGCGACGGGGTATTCGAAGGAGGTGCCGGTCTGCAGGATGGTCTGTCCGGCCTTGCCAGTGATGAACGCGAGGAACGCCTGCGCCGCGACCGGGTTGGGGCTGGTGCGCAGCACGCCGCCGCCGGAGAGGCTGAGGAACGCGCCGGGATCCTGGTTCTTGAAGTAGTGCAGCTTGGTGTTCGAGCTGTTCTCCCCCGTGCCGGCCTGGTCGCCGTACCAGTAGTAGTGGTAGATCACACCGCCGGGAATCTCGCCGGCGTTGATGGCCTTCATCACGGTGCTGTTGCCCTTGTAGACGACGGTGTTGCTCTTCATCGCCTTCAGCCAAGCGGAGGTGGCCGACTCGCCCTTGAGCTCGAGCATGGCGCTGACGATGGCCTGGAAGTCGGCACCGGCCGGTGAGGCGGCCCAGCGGCCCTTCCAGCTGGGGTCGGCGAGGTCGAGCAGTGAGGTGGGCAGCTGGTCCTCGGTGAGCCGTGACGGGTTGTAGGCGAAAACAGTCGAGCGCGCGGCGATGCCGGTCCAGTTGCCGGTGCTCGGCTGGAACTGCTCGGGCACCTGGGCGAGTGTCGCCTCGTCGATCGGGGCGAGGAGGCCCGCGTTGTCGACGAGGCTCATCGCCGGCGAGTTCTCGGTGAGGAAGACGTCGGCCTTCGAGGCCGACCCCTCCTGCACGAGCTGGTTGCCGAGTTCGGAGTCGTCGCCGTTGCGCAGCGTGACCGTAACGCCGGTCTCCTTGGTGAACTCGTCGGCCCAGGCCTGGGTGAGTTCCTCGTGCTGGGCGTTGTACACGGTGATGGAGCCGGACGGGGAACCGTCGGAGGACTCGGCCGGGCCGGATGCCGCGCCGTTCGAGCTGCAGGCGGTCGCGCCCAGCATTGTGACCCCGGCGATGCCGACGATCATGGTCCATCTGCGAGTCAAATTCATCGTGTCGCGTACCCCGTCTGTCGTGCGGGCAACGCCCGCGGCATTAGGTAAGCCTACCCTAATCAGGTGAGGTTGCGGTGCGACAGCACCCCTTCGGACAGGCCGAGCGCGTGTTCGGCGACCGTGCCCACAAGCCCAGTGAGGGAGCCGGCGTGACCGTAGCGCACGATGGCGTGGGCATTCAGCCCGTCGATGATGCCGACCAGCTGCCAGGCGACCGCGTCGGGGTCCGCGGCGCGGAACTCACCCGCGGCGATGCCCGCGCGGAGCAGCCCGGCGACGAAGGCCTGCCAGGCATCCATCTGCACGCCGACCTCGAGGGCCAGCGCCGGGTTGCGCCGGCCGAGGCTCCAGGCGTCGAGCCAGAGGGCGGTGACGCCGCTGCGCTCGGGGCCGAGCAGCGAGTCGATCAGGGCGCCGAGCGCCGCGAGCCGGGTCGCAGAGGGCGCGAGCTCTTCGGCGACCTCGCCGATCTCGGCCGCGACGATGGCGCCGAAGGTGTCGGCGACCAGCACATCCATGCTCGGCTGATAGTGACTGACCAGCGCGGGGGTGACCCCGATCTGGGCCGCGACGCCGCGCAGGGTGATGCCGGCCAGGCCGTCGGCGAGGGCGATCGCCCGGGCGGCCGCGGCGATCTCGGCCGCGCGGTCGCCGGGCGACTTGCGGCGGGCTCCTGGCCGAGGTTCGCTCTGGACGGTTGACATGGCACCCCAGTGTATATAGCTTTGCTTCTACCTTGTTGATCACTTGATCAATTAGCCATCGTAACCCCCCGGAGATCTCATGCGCCTGATCCTTGCCCCCGGCACCGCCGTTCCACTCACTCGGGTCGACCCCGTTGTCGCCGCCCCGCTCCGGGTCGCACTCGTGCAGCACCGGTGGCACGCGGATGCGGACACGCTCACGGCGGAGCTGGCCGACGGCATCCGTCTCGCCGCCGTGGAGGGTGCCCGGGTGGTGTTCCTGCCCGAGCTGACCCTCTCCCGCTATCCCGGCAACGAGCGTGCGACGGGGGTGCCCAAGCAGGGCGCCGAGGATCTGCTGACCGGGCCGACGTTCGCGTTCGCGGCCGCTCAGGCGCGCGAACACGGCGTCGTCGTGCACGCCTCGCTCTACGAGCGCCCCGCCGACGACGATTTCCCGGCCGACCCGCGCGGCTACAACACGGCGATCCTCGTCTCGCCGGACGGCACGCTGCTGGGCCGCACGCGCAAGCTGCACATCCCGGTCACCGAGGGCTACTACGAGGACACCTGGTTCCGGCCGGGTCCGGCCGAGGACGCCTACCCCGTCTATGCGCCGGCCGAACTCGACGGCGCACGCCTCGGCCTGCCCACCTGCTGGGACGAATGGTTCCCCGAGGTGTCCCGGCTCTACGGCCTGGCCGGCGCGCAGCTACTCGTCTACCCGACGGCGATCGGCTCCGAGCCGGGGTTCCCGGCCTTCGACACCCAGCCGATCTGGCAACACGTGATCGTGGGCAATGGCATCACCAGCGGCCTGTTCATGGTGGTGCCGAACCGGCACGGCAACGAGGGCGACCTGACCTTCTACGGCTCATCGTTCATCTCCGACCCGTACGGCCGCGTGCTCGTGCAGGCGCCGCGTGACGAGTCCGTCGTGCTCGTGGCCGACCTCGACCTGGCCCAGCGCGAGGAGTGGCTCGCGCTGTTCCCGTTCCTCGGCACCCGTCGGCCCGACAGCTACGCCGGGCTGACCGCGCCGGTCGACGCGGAGCGTCCGTTCGGCGCAGAGGGCTCCCCCGCGGGTCCGACGACGGATGCCGCGGCGGCGGCGTCCGGTGTGACCATGCCGGTTGCGTCCGATGTGACCGGGCCGGTTGCGTCCGCGTCGGCCGTGGCGCGCCCGTGACCTGGCGAATGCCGGCCGAGACCGCACCACAGGACCGGGTCTGGATGGCGTTCCCGTCGTCGGGCTACACCCTCGGCGATGACGCGGCCTCGGCCGCGGAGGCCCGCCAGACCTGGGCCGATGTGGCGCACGCCGTGCTCGAGTTCGAGCCGGTCAGCATGGTCGTCGACCCGGCCGACGCCACCGTGGCCCGCCGGTACCTGTCCGCGACGGTCGACGTTGTCGAGGCGCCGCTCGACGACGCCTGGATGCGTGACATCGGCCCGAGCTTCGTGCTCGGCGAGGGCGCGGCGGGCGCCGACGAACCCGGCGCGGTCGAGCTCGGCGCCGTCGACTGGACCTTCAACGGCTGGGGCGGCCAGGACTGGGCGCGCTGGGGCAAAGATGCCGAGATCGGCCGACTGGTCACGAGCGCGTCGGGAGCCACGGGCATCCCTTCGTCGCTCGTGAACGAGGGCGGCGGCATCCAGGTCGACGGGTTGGGCACGGTGCTGGCCACCCTCAGCGTGCAACTGGATCCCGGGCGCAATCCGCGCGCCGACCGCGCCACCGTCGAGGCCGAACTGGCCCGCACCATCGGCGCGACGCACGTGATCTGGCTGCCGCGCGGGCTCACCCGCGACCAGGAGCGTTACGGAACCCGCGGCCACGTGGACATCGTCGCCGCGATCCCCTCCCCCGGCACCCTGCTCGTGCACTCCCAGGACGACCCGGCGCATCCGGACTACCGGGTCACCCGGGAGCTGCGCCGAACGCTGGCCGAGTCAACGGATGCTGCGGGCACCCCCTGGACGATCATCGACCTGCCGGCCCCGGCCACGCTCACCGATGCCGACGGCTTCGTGGACTACAGCTACGTCAACCACCTCGTGGTGAACGGCGGTGTGATCGCCTGCGGCTTCGGCGAGGCGCGGGCCGACGAGGCCGCGAGGGAGATCCTCGCCGCCGCCTACCCCGGCCGGAGCGTGGTCACGGTCGAGGCGAGGCCGCTGTTCGAGCGTGGCGGCGGCATCCACTGCATCACCCAGCAGCAGCCCTCTCCGGTGGGCTGACGCGCGTGTGTGCGCGCCCGCGCCCCGCGCCCGCCGCGCCATTTCGCGCCACACCCAGGAAGAGGTCCGCGAAAGCGGCTCGTCGCGAAAAACTCCGGTTTGAGCGCGCTGCGCGGGGCGGACGCGGGCCGACACGCGGCGAAGAGCGCTAGCGCGGGGGCATCCGGATGGCGCCGTCGAGCCGGATCGTGTCGCCGTTGAGCATCGGGTTTTCCACGATGTGCCGCACCAGCGCGGCGAAGTCGGCCGGGTCGCCCAGCCGGGCCGGATGGGGCACGGATGCCGCGAGCGACTCGCGCACGCTCTCCGGGAGGCCGCGCAGCAGCGGGGTGTCGAAGATGCCGGGGGCGATCGCGACCACGCGGATCAGCGACCTGGCGAATTCCCGGGCGAGCGGAAGCGTCATCGCGGCGACCCCGCCCTTGGATGCAGCGTAGGCGGCCTGGCCGATCTGGCCGTCAAAGGCGGCGACGGAGGCGGTGTTGACGATCACGCCGCGCTCCGGGGTGCCGGTCGGGCCCTCGGCGAGACGGGTGTCAGCGCCCGTGCCCGTGCCAGCACTCGTTCCAGTGCCCACGTCTGTGCCGGCGCCCATGCCCGAGCCGGTGCCTGCGCCCGCCGCGGCGACCCCGACCTCCGCGCCGACGGGGTCGGTCGCCTGCATCGCCGCCGCGGCCAGCCGGATCACATTGAAGGTGCCGACGAGGTTGATCCTCACCACCCGGTCGAAGTCCCCGAGGGGCAGCGGGCCGTCCCGACCGACCGTGCGCTGGCCGGGCGCGATGCCCGCACAGTTGACCACGATCCGCAGCGGCGCGAGCGCGGTCGCGGCGTCGACCGCGGCCTGCACGTCCTCGGCCCGGGTCACGTCCCCGGGCACGAATCGGGCCCGGCCGCCGAGCGCGGCCGCAGCCTGGGCACCCCGTGAGCCGGGCAGATCGAGCAGCACGACGGCCGCGCCTGCCTCGGCGAGAGAGCTCGCGGTGGCCAGGCCGAGGCCGGATGCCGCGCCGGTGACGAGCGCGGAGCATCCGTCGATGCGCATCAGAGCCTCTCGATGATGGTGGCGTTGGCCATGCCACCGCCCTCGCACATGGTCTGCAGTCCCAGCCGCCCGCCGGAGAGTTCGAGGTGGTTGAGCAGCGTGCCGAGCAGCCGGGTTCCGGACGAGCCCAGCGCATGGCCGAGCGCGATGGCGCCACCGCGCGGGTTGAGCAGGGCCGGGTCGGCGCCCGTCTCGCGCAGCCAGACGAGCGGAACGCTGGCGAAGGCCTCGTTGACCTCGTAGGCGTCGAGGTCGTCGATGCCCAGGCCGGCGCGCTCGAGGATGCGGCGGGTCGCCGGGATCACGCCGGTGAGCATGAGGTGCGGGTCGCTTCCGGTGACGGCGAAGCTGTGGAACCGGGCGCGGGGGTTGAGGCCGAGCTGGGCCGCGCGCTTGGCGCTCATGATCAGCGCCGCGGAGGCCCCGTCGGTCAGCGGCGAGGAGTTGCCGGCGGTGATGTGCCAGTCGAGTTTCGGGAACCGGGCGGCGAGGGCGTCGGTGCGAAACGCCGGTGGCAGCGCGGCCAGGGAGTCGTGGGTGGTTCCCGGGCGGATGGTCTCGTCGTCGGTGACGACCCGGCCGTCGGGGAGGATGGTCGGCCGGAGCTCGCCATCGAAGTCGCCACGTTCGGCCGCGGCCGCGGCGAGGCGGTGCGAGCGGGCGGCGAAGGTGTCCAGCTCACCGCGGCCGAGGCGCCAGTGCTGATTGATCAGCTCGGCCGAGACACCCTGGTTGACCAGGCCCTGCGGGTAGCGGGCGTGCATCAGGGTGCCGTGTGGGTCCTGACCGGCGCCCGCCCCCTGCGCCGCCTGCGCTCCCTGTACTCCGCCGAGCGACGACCCCAGCGGCACCCGGCTCATCGACTCGACGCCGCAGGCGATGACGATGTCGCAGCTGCCGGACATGACCGCCTGGGCGGCGAACGTCGCCGCCTGCTGGCTGGAGCCGCATTGCCGATCGATGGTGGTGCCGGGCACGGACTCGGGGAACCCGGCGCTCAGCAGTGCCGTGCGCACGATGTTGTAGCTCTGCTCGCCGACCTGGCTGACGCAGCCGCCGATCACGTCCTCGATGAGTGCGGGATCCAGGTCGTTGCGGCTGACCAGTTCGCGTAGCACTCCGGCCAGCAGATCGGCCGGATGCACACCCGAGAGGGCGCCTCCCGGCTTGCCCCGGCCAGACGCGGTACGCACGACATCGACGATGACAGCATCATTGCTCATGACCTCAGCCTAGGCTTCGGAGACCATCCGGCGACGTTGTCCAGCATTCTCGGGCGACTCCCGCGGCCGTGCTCGGGCCGGCGGACCCGGTGCAGACGACGGTATCCCGGCCCGCGGTTCGGGTCAGCCCGAGAGCGCCCACATCGCCACGGCACTGGCCGCGGCGACGTTGAGCGAGTCGATGCCGTGCTTCATTGGAATCTGCACGACGCTGTCGGATGCCGCGAGTGCGTCGTCCGTGAGGCCCTCTCCCTCGGCGCCGAGCAACAGCGCCAGCCGGTCGTGATCTGCGCCGCGGAAGTCACGGAGGCTCACGGCGTCGTCGGACAGGGCGAGAGCGGCCACGTGGAATCCGTGCCGGTCCAGCAGGGCGCGGGTGCTCGGCCAGTCGCCGACGCGGGTCCACGGCACCTGCAACACGGTGCCCATCGACACCCGGATGGCCCGGCGGTAGAACGGGTCGGAGCAGCGCGGGGTGACCAGAATCGCATCCGCGCCGATCGCACCCGCCGAGCGGAAGATGGCGCCGACGTTGGTCGGGTCCGACACATTCTCGAGAATGACGATCCGGCGCGCCCCGTCGAGCAGGGCGTCGGGGCCCGGCAGCTCGGGGCGGTGCATGGCCGCGATCACACCGCGGTGCAGAATATACCCGGTCAGCTCTGCGAGCAGCTCGCCGGGGCCGACGAACACCGGCACATCGTCGCCGACGAGGTCCCGCGCCTCGTCGGCGGTATTGCCCAGCGCCAGCACCGACCTCGGCCTGTGTCCGGCCCGTAGCGCCCGCTCGAGAACCAATGCCGATTCGGCTATATACAGGCCGTGTTCGGTGCCGCGGGCCTTTTTCAGGGCGACATCGGTGAGGTGGGCGTAGTCGACAAGTCTCGGATCGGTGAGGTCGCTGATCTCGATGACGGGCATCCGCAAAGTCTAGCCGCGCCCCCGCCACGCCCTCCGCCGTGGTGCGCGCCGCGGTCTCGTCCCGGCACCGTGCATAACTCCTGCAAATTCTGCCGAGCCGGGTCGGCATCCGCAGGATTCCGGGGCTCGCGGCCAGAGCCGGTGCAAATAGCAGGAGTTATGCACGTGAGTGCGGGGCGGGAAGGGGCGGGAAGGGGTGGGAAGGGGCCTAGTCGAGGAAGGGGTCCGGGACCAGGGTGTATTTGGTGGAGAGGTACTCGTGGATGCCCTCGAGCCCACCTTCACGGCCCAGGCCGGACTGCTTCACCCCGCCGAACGGCGCCGCCGCGTTGGAGATCACGCCGACGTTCAGGCCCATCATGCCCGTCTGCAGCCGCTCGATCATGCGGTGTCCGCGGGCCAGGTCCCGGGTGAAGACGTAGCTGATCAGCCCGTACTCGGTGTCGTTGGCGAGGCGCACGGCCTCGTCCTCGTCGTCGAAGGTGGAGATCGCCAGCACCGGGCCGAAGATCTCCTCGCGCAGGATGTCGCTGCCCGGCGACACGCCGGAGATCACCGTGGGCTGGTAGAACGTGCCGTCCCCGGCGATGGCCGACCCGCCGGTGAGCAGTGTCGCTCCCCGGCCGAGCGCGTCCTGCACGAGCGTGTCCGCCTTGTCGATGGCGGCCTGGTTGATCAGCGGCCCGACCGTGACGCCCTCCTCGGTGCCCCGGCCGATCGTGAAGCCGGCGACCGTCTCGGTGACCCGGCGGGCGAACTCGTCGGCCAGGGAACGATGCACGATGAACCGGTTCGCCGCGGTGCAGGCCTGACCGACGTTGCGGAACTTCGCGGCGATCGCACCGGCGACGGCCTTGTCCAGGTCGGCATCCTCGAAGACGACGAACGGGGCGTTGCCGCCGAGTTCCATCGAGGTGCGCAGCACGCCCTGGGCGGACTGCTGGATGAGCTTCTGCCCGACCGGCGTCGACCCGGTGAAACTGAGCTTGCGCAGGCGCGGGTCGGCGATGATCGGTGCTGACACCGCGCCGGAGGTCGACGTCGTGATCACGTTGACGACGCCGGCGGGCAGCCCGACCTCTTCGAGCAGTCGCACGAAGAGCAGGGTGGTCAGGGGCGTCAGCTCGGCCGGCTTGATCACGACGGTGCAGCCCGCGGCGAGCGCGGGGGCGATCTTGCGGGTCGCCATCGCGAGGGGGAAGTTCCACGGGGTGATCAGGAAGCAGGGCCCGACCGGGTGCTGGGAGACGATGATCCGCCCGGTGCCCTCGGGGTTGGTGCCGTAGCGGCCCGTGACGCGCACGGCCTCCTCGCTGAACCAGCGCAGGAACTCACCGCCGTAGGCCACCTCGCCGTAGGCCTCGGCGAGCGGCTTGCCCATCTCGATGGTCATCAGCAGCGCAAACTCCTGCTTGCGCTCCTGGAGCAGGTCGAACGCCCGCCGCAGGATCTCGCCGCGCACCCGGGGCGGGGTCGCCGCCCAGCCGGCCTGCGCCGCGACGGCCGCGTCCAGGGCGGCCGCGCCATCCGCGACGCCCGCGTCGGCGATGGTCTTGATGACCTTGCCGGTCGCCGGGTCGTGCACCGCCAGGGTCGCCCCGTCGGCGGCCGGCACCCATTTGCCGTTGATGTACAGCTCGTTGGGAACGTGCTGGAGCAGTTCTGCTTCGGTGACATGCGTCATAGGGTCTCCCATACTTGTGTGTGCCCGTCGAGTGACGGTCGAATTCTATCCTCGGCGGCCCGGCCGGCCCTGAGCGCCCGGCGGCGCCGGATGCTCACTGCCAGGACACCGGCAGGAACATGCCGGCGGTCATCGCGGCCATCGCCAGCGCCATGCTCACGTGCTGGGCCGCCTCCAGCCTCTCGGCAATACTCGTTCCCTGCCAACCGGTTCGCCGGGTTGCTGTGCGCACGGCGCTGGCGGCCAGGGCGACGGATGCCGCCACCACCACCCAGCCCAGCAGCATCCCGTAGCCCGTCCACGCGGCGCCGTGCCCCGCGTGCCCGGCCGCGGTGACGACGACCGACGGGACCGCGGGCTCGGCGGGCGCACGCGACGCGGGCACGGCGGTCTCGGAGGTTCCGCTCGCGGACAGTCCCGAGGCCGACAGTCCCGAAGCCGAGATCCCGGTCGTGGGCCGGTTTGACGCGAGCGGCGATAAGGAAGCGGACGAACCAGAATAAGAAGACAGCTGCGGCGCACCCGCGGCGCCGGCCGGGTCCACGCCGGGCAGGCCCGGCAGCATCGCGCACCACATCACCGCCATCAACAGCAGGCCCGCCGCGTGGTGGGCGGCGGCGACCCGCCTGCGCCGGTCGAGGAGCGTGAGCAGGGTCGCGCCGACCAGCAGCGCCGCCCAGGCCAGGGGGCTGAGCACCTGCCCGTTCGGCAGGGCCATGTCGAGCGTGGAGGCCGCCATCACCACCATCGATGGCGCGGCCGCGGCCACATGCCCCGGGATTCGCAGCGCCGCGAGCGCACAGACGGCGGCCAGGCCGGCCGCAACCGCGGCGGCGGCCAGGCAGACGGAAACCCAGAGTGCGCTCATTGAGCACTAAGGTAGGCCGGTCCGGTCCCGCCGTGTTGACTCTCGGCGCACGGCTGCGGTGGGCAGGCGCACGGCTGGCCCCACCCAGGGCCCAGGACGGCGGGTGCAAGAATGGCAGCGTGTCGATGCAAACCAGCCAGACCGGCGCGAGCGCCCCGCCGCACTCGCAGACCCTCTCCCGCGGCATCCGTGTGCTCGAAATTCTCGCCGAGTCCGACTCCCCGCTTTCAATCGCCGAGGTCGCCTCGGCGCTCGGCGTGCATCGATCGATCGCCTACCGAATTCTGCGCACCCTCGAGGACCACGGCATCATCGTGCGGGATGCCGCCGGTGCCGTGCGATTGGGTCCCCGGATGGCGGCGCTCGCCCGTGGCGTTTCCCGCGACCTGCAGGCCGCGGCGCTGCCCGAACTCACGAGCGTCGCGAACGAGCTCGGGATGACGGCGTTCGTTGCCGTGCTCGACCGGGCGGAGGTCGTCACCCTGGTCAGCGTCGAGCCTCGGCAGGCGCACGCGACGGTGGCGCAACGGCCGGGAACCAGGCATCCGCTCGCGATCGGCGCACCCGGCATCGCCATCCAGTCTCTCCTCTCGCCGGCCCAGTGGTCCGAACTCGGCGGAGACACAGAGCGGCGCACCGAGGCCGCTGCATCGGGCCTGGGCTTCGCCACCAGCCACGACGAGGTGATCCCCGGCCTGGCCTCCGTTGCGGTGCCCCTGTCCGTGCCCGGCGAACCGCCGGCCGCCGTCGCCGTGGTCTTCCTGGCCGGCGCCCGCCACCCGGCCGACCTCGGAGCCCGCCTCGGCCGGGCAGCCGCCGCGATCTCGGCGGGAATGCACTGACCCTTCTCTCGGCCGGGCAGCGCACGAAACTCTGACCATTGCCTTTCCCGTGGGATCGTATATGATTTGATACATGCCGCGCGATGAGGTCGGGCTGCAGAGCACGCCGGGCATCACGCCAAGCGGCACCGCCGGCAGCGATCAGGCAGCAAACCGGCACGTCAACACAGAGGAGTGTGAGATGCACGACAGCATCGAATCCGCCGTCGAAGCGCTCATCGGCGCCCGGCCGGGCAAGGTCATCGCCGTGCACGTCAACTACCCCAGCCGCGCGGCTCAGCGCGGGCGGGTACCGGCCCAGCCGTCCTACTTCCTGAAGCCCGCCAGCTCGCTCGCCCTCTCCGGCGAGATCGAACGCCCGGCCGGCACCGAACTGCTCGCCTTCGAGGGTGAGATCGCCCTGATCATCGGCACGCGAACCCGCCGGGTGAGCCCGGCCGACGGCTGGAACGCGGTCTCCGGCATCACCGCGAGCAACGACTTCGGCGTCTACGACCTTCGCTACGCCGACAAGGGCTCCAATCTCCGTTCCAAGGGCGGCGACGGCTTCACCCCGCTCGGCCCGGCCGTGCTCGACGCCCGCGAGATCGACCCGGCCGCCCTGCGCATCCGCACCTGGGTGAATGGCGTCCTCGCCCAGGACGACACGACCGCCACCCTGTTCTTCCCGTTCGGCCAGCTGGTGGCCGATCTCTCCCAGCTGATCACGCTCGAACCCGGCGACATCATCCTGACCGGCACCCCGGCCGGCGCCTCGGTCGTGCGACCGGGCGACCTCGTCGAGGTAGAGGTCGACGCCCCGGCCGCGCCCCGGCCGCAGACGACCGGCCGGCTGCGCACGGTCGTCGTCGAGGGCACCGTGCCGCTGGGCGTGTTCGGTGCCGAGCCGAGGGTCGACGACCTGCAGCGCACAGAGGCCTGGGGCTCGCCGGAGGCGGCCGGGCTCACCCCCGCGCCTCCCGCCTTCGTTCTCACCCCCGCGCTCAAGGAGCGCATCAACAGCGTCGGCACCGCAACCCTGAGTGCGCAGCTTCGCAAGCGGGGCTTCAACAACGTGTCGATCGACGGCCTCGGCTCGACCCGGCCGGATGCCCGACTCGTCGGGCGCGCCCGCACGCTGCGCTACCTGCCCAACCGGGAGGACCTGTTCGTGTCCCACGGTGGCGGCTACAACGCCCAGAAGCGCGCCTTCGACTCGCTCGGGCCCGACGACGTGATCGTGATGGAGGCCCGCGGCGAGCGCGGAACCGGCACGGTCGGCGACATTCTCGCCCTGCGCGCCCAGGTGCGCGGCGCCGCGGGGATCGTGACGGATGGCGGGGTGCGCGACCTCGTGGCCGTCGCCGCGCTCGAGATCCCCACCTATCACGCCGGCGGCCACCCGGCGGTGCTCGGGCGCCGCCACGTGCCCTGGGACACCGACCTGGCCATCGCCTGCGGCGGCGCCGCCGTGCGGCCCGGCGACGTGATCGTCGGCGACGCCGACGGCCTGCTCGTGATCCCCCCGCACCTGGTCGAGGAGGTTGTCGCCTCCGCCATCGAGCAGGAGCGCGAGGAGGGCTTCATCGCCGAGATGGTCGCGGCCGGCCATGGCGTCGACGGACTCTACCCGATGAACGCGGACTGGAAGGCCCGCTACCGGAGCTGGCAGGAGGTGCAGTGATGGCAATCGCGACCGGCGCCCCCGGCGGGCCGGGAGGCAGCCAGAGCAAGGCACAGCTGGCCCACCAGTGGATCCGGTCCCGGATCAGCGACGGCACCTTCGGCCCCGGCTACCGGCTGGTGCTCGGCCAGATCGCCCGGGAACTCGACGTCAGTGCCGTCCCCGTGCGGGAGGCCATCCGCCTGCTCGAGGCCGAGGGTCTCGTCACCTTCGAGCGAAACATCGGCGCACAGGTCGCCATGCTCGACGCGACCGAGTACGTGCACACCATGCAGACGCTCAGCCTGGTCGAGGGGTATGCGACCGCTCTCTCCGCTCCCGCTCTCGACCCGGACACGCTCGAGCGTGCCAGGCGGATCAACGCGGAGCTCGCCGACTGCCTGGACCACTTCGACCCGGTCAACTTCACCCGGCTGAACCTCGAGTTCCACGCCACCCTGTTCGAGGCCTGCCCCAACCCGCACCTGCTCGACCTCGTGCACCGCGGCTGGAGCCGGCTCAGCGCCCTGCGCGACTCCATCTTCAGCTTCGTACCCGGTCGTGCGCACGAGTCCGTCGCCGAGCACACGGCGCTGCTCGACCTGATCGAGAACGGGGCGGACACCCTGCAGATCGAGCTCGCCGCCCGCAACCACCGCCTCGGCACCCTCGACGCCTTCCTCACCCGCCAAAAGAATCTCGCGCCTTAGCCCGGCGGGCGAGCGGGGCAAGGCCCCCGGGGCTTGACCTGCTCGACCACCGACCACCGACCACCGACCACACATTCACCGTCCCGAAGGGTAAAACAATGAAGTTCCGCAGTGACCCCAGCCAGATCAAGGGCTCGATCGCACCCCTTATGACGCCGTTCACGGCCGACGGCGCCGTCGACCACGCCGGCCTCGCCAACCTCGTCAACTGGCAGCTGTCCTCCGGCACCCACGGCATCTCGCTCGGCGGGTCCACCGGGGAACCGAGCTCGCAGACCATCACCGAGCGCGCCGCCGCCATCCGCACCGTGGCCGAGACCATCGGCGACCGCGTGCCGTTCATGCCGGGCACCGGCTCTGCCAAGCTCGATGAGACTCTCGAGCTCACCGCCGCGGCGCGGGATGCCGGCGTCGACGCCGCCCTGATCATCACCCCGTACTACGCCCGGCCCACCCAGGAGGCCCTCTACGTCTGGTACAAGACGGTGGCCGAGGAGTTCCCGGATCTGCCGATCGTGGCCTACAACGTGCCCAGCCGCACCGCCGTGGACATCGCCCCGGAGACCATCGCCCGGCTGTACCGCGACTTCGACAACTTCGTCGGAGTGAAAGAGACCACCAAGGACTTCGAGCACTTCTCCCGGGTGCTGCACCTGTGCGGGCCGGAGCTGCTGGTCTGGAGCGGCATCGAACTGCTCTGCCTGCCGCTGCTCGCCCTCGGCGGCGTCGGCCTGATCAGCGCCACCTCGAACATCGCCCCGGTCGCGCACGTCGAGCTGTACAACGCCTGGATCGCCGGGGACCTCGACCGGGCTCGCGAGATCCACTACGGCCTGCACCCGCTCGTCGACCTGCTCTTCGTCGAAACCAACCCGGCGCCGGGCAAATGGGTGCTCGAACAGCGCGGCCTGATCAACTCCGGCTTCGTCCGCCCGCCACTGATCACCCCCACGGATGCCGGTCTGGTCACCATGAAGAAGTTCCTGGCCGCCGGCGAAGCGTACCTCTCCCCCGTCGACGGTTTCACAGTCGACGGCTTCACCCCGACAGGAGCCTAAGTATGTCCGCAACAGACACCACCCCCGCCGTGCACTTCATCCCCGAGAACCTGCCGACCCGCATCCAGCACTTCATCGGCGGCCGCTTAGTCGACAGTGTCTCCGGCAAGACCTTCGACGTGCTCGACCCCGTCTCCAACCAGACCTACGCGACCGCGGCCGCCGGCCAGCCGGAAGACATCGATCTGGCCGTCGCCGCGGCGACGGAGGCCTTCGAGAACGGTCCGTGGCCCGGGATGAAGCCGCGGGAGCGCTCCCGTATCCTCAATCGGATCGCCGACGCGATCGAAGCCCAGGATGCACGGCTCGCCGAACTCGAAACGTTCGACACCGGACTGCCGATCACCCAGGCCCTCGGTCAGGCCAACCGCGCGGCCGAGAACTTCCGCTTCTTCGCCGACCTGATCGTCGCGCAGGCCGACGACACCTACAAGGTGCCCGGCAGCCAGATCAACTACGTCAACCGCAAGCCCGTCGGAGTGGCCGGCCTGATCACGCCGTGGAACACACCGTTCATGCTGGAGAGCTGGAAGCTCGCCCCCGCACTCGCCTCCGGCTGCACCGTGGTGCTCAAGCCGGCCGAGTTCACCCCGCTCTCGGCGAGCCTGTGGGCGGAGATCTTCACCGCCGCCGGGCTGCCCGACGGGGTCTTCAACCTGGTCAACGGCATCGGCGAGGAGGCCGGCGATGCGCTGGTCAAGCATCCCGGTGTTCCCCTAATCTCGTTCACGGGCGAGACGACGACCGGCCAGACCATCTACCGCAACTGCGCCGCCAATCTCAAGGGCATGTCGATGGAACTCGGCGGCAAGTCCCCCGCCATCGTCTTCGCCGACGCCGACCTCGACGCCGCCATCGACTCGACCCTGTTCGGCGTGTTCTCGCTCAACGGCGAGCGCTGCACCGCCGGCAGCCGGATTCTGGTCGAACGCTCCGTCTACGACGACTTCTGCACTCGATACGCCGCCCGCGCCGCGAACATCGTGGTCGGCGACCCGCACGACCCGAAGACGGAGGTCGGCGCCCTCGTACACCCCGAGCACTACGCCAAGGTGATGAGCTACGTGGAGATCGGCAAGACCGAGGGTCGCCTGCTCGCCGGCGGCGGACGCCCGGCTCACCTGTCGGAGGGCAACTACGTGTCGCCGACCGTGTTCGCGGATGTCGCGCCCAGCGCCCGGATCTTCCAGGAGGAGATCTTCGGTCCCGTCGTCTCGATCACCCCGTTCGACACCGACGAGGAGGCGCTCGCACTGGCCAACGGCGTGAAGTATGGCCTTGCCGCGTACCTCTGGACCGGCAACCTCACCCGGGCGCACACGTTCGCCCAGGCGATCGAGGCCGGGATGGTCTGGCTGAACTCGCACAATGTGCGCGACCTGCGCACCCCGTTCGGCGGCGTCAAGGCGTCCGGTCTCGGTCACGAGGGCGGCTACCGCTCGATCGATTTCTACACCGACCAGCAGGCCGTGCACATCACGCTCGGTGCCGTGCACACCGCCCGCTTCGGCGCAAACTGACCCGGCCTTCGGCCACAGCAACTTTCACTCAACGAGGAGGAACCCCATGACCACAAGCCCCATCCCCACCCCCGCGGCCACCCCGCCCGACATCCTTCGCTGCGCCTACATGGACCTCGTCGTCACCGACCTGGCCGCGTCCCGCGAGTTCTACGTCGACATCCTCGGTCTCGTCGTCACCGAGGAGACCGACACCGAGATCTACCTCCGCAGCTTCGAGGAGTTCATCCACCACAACCTCGTGCTGCGCCAGGGCCCGGTCGCCGCGGCGGCCGCGTTCGGCTTCCGGGTGCGCTCTCCCCTCGACGTCGACCTGGCCGAGGCCTACTACCGCGAGCTGGGCTGCCGCACCGAGCGCCGCGCGAACGGGTTCGTCAAGGGGATCGGCGACTCGGTTCGGGTCGAGGACCCGCTGGGCTTCCCCTACGAGTTCTTCTTCGACACCGAGCACGTGGAACGCCTCGCCTGGCGCTACGACCTGCAGGGCCCCGGTGCACTCGTGCGCCTCGACCACTTCAACCAGGTCACCCCCGACGTAGGTCTCGGCCGCGGCTACCTCGAAGACCTCGGTTTCCGGGTGACCGAGGACATCCAGGACGAGGACGGCGTCACCTACGCGGCCTGGCTGCGCCGCAAGGACACAGTGCACGACACCGCTTTGACGGGCGGCAACGGCCCGCGGATGCACCACATCGCCTTCTCCACGCACGAGAAGCACAACATCATCTACATCTGCGACAAGCTCGGTGCCCTGCGCAAGTCCGACCTGATCGAACGCGGCCCGGGCCGGCACGGTGTGTCCAACGCGTTCTACCTCTACCTGCGGGACCCCGACGGTCACCGGGTCGAGATCTACACCCAGGACTACTACACCGGCGACCCGGACAACCCCGTCGTCACCTGGGACGTGCACGACAACCAGCGCCGCGACTGGTGGGGCAACCCCGTCGTGCCGAGCTGGTATACGGATGCCTCCCTCGTGCTCGACCTCGACGGCAACCCGCAGCCCGTGATCGAGCGAGTCGAATCCAGCGAGATGGCCGTCACGGTCGGCGCCGACGGATTCTCCTACACCCGCAAGGGCGAGGACCTGCCGGAATACAAGCTCGGCCACCAGCTCTAGCGGCACCGCCCCGGCCGCGAGAGTGCACTTTTCGCCCCATCACCGAATCCGAAGGGGCGGATTGTGCACTCTCGCGAAAAGGGGCGGGGCGGTCTCTGCCGGAACGGGGGCGGATCAGGTGGTGTGTAGTTCGCCGCGCACGATCGAGTCGCCCGAGTGGGCGGGGTTGCCGTCGTCGGGTTCGGCGGACACGTCGACCAGGGGGAACTGGGCCAGGTCAACCCCGTCCGGAATGGCGAAGTGTCCGGTCTCACCGTCGAGCAGGCCGATGCTGATCAGCCCGGATGCGTCCGCCTTGATCAGCCACACCTCACGGAGACCCGCACCGCCCGTCACCCCGGTGAGGTCGACCACCACTTCCCGGTGACCGTCGGCGGTCGCCTCGACCGTGGCGACGCCCGTCGCGTTCCAGCCGGGGAACGGGTCCAGCCGCGCCTCGGCGATGACGGGCGCGGGAGGCCCGCGAGGCCCGCGGCCACCGTCACGGGGAACCAGAACCGGCGACCTCGGCGCGAGCGGGGCCGAGACCCGGCACGGTGCCCGGCTGCTGCGGGACCGGCTGCCACGGGCACGACCACAGGACTGTCTCCCACAGAACTGTCTCCCACAGGACCGTCTTTCCTGGGCGCGACCGTGGGGTCGGGGACGGCGGCAATCGCGGGCGCCGGAGGAAGCATCGGGGCGGGGGCGATCACGGGAGCACTGAGGGTGGCGTAGTCGGCGGCGCGCGGCGGTGCGGCTACGGCGTCGGTCAGGCCCAGTTCGGCGTGGATCCGCCCCCAGACCCGCCCGCTCGGCTCCTCCAACTCGACGCTGCGCGCGGACCGGCCCACCTCGACCGTGTGTCGCAGCGAGATAAGCTCCAGGTCGCACTCGGCGCACTCGGCCAGGTGTCGTCTCTCCGCTTCGGTGAGGTCCAGCTCGCCCAGGGCGATGAGGGCGAGATCGTCGCCATCAATGTGCGTCATCGTTCGCCTCCAATCTTCTGCGCAGTCTGGTCAGACTTCGTCGGATGTGACTTTTCACGGTGCCGAGCGGCATTCCGAGGTTATCGGCGATCTGGGTGTGAGTGAGGTCGTCGTAGAAGGCCAGTTGCATCACCTGCTGCGGCACTGGCCCGAGTCGCTGCAATTCGTCGGTCATCATCACCCGGTCGGCGATGTCGACGGATGCATCGGGCTGGCCGAGCTCGTGCTCGACCGCGACGGCTTCCTCCACCCGGCGCCGGCGAGACCGGGCCTCATGGGCGTCCGCCACGGTGTGCCGGGTGATCCCCACGAGCCAGGCCGGAAGCCGCGACCGCGAAGACTGAAAGGTTGCCCGCCCTCGCCAGGCGGCGATGAAGACCTTCTGGGTCACGTCCTCGGCCTCGCCCGGATCGCCGAGGGAGCGAACGGCAATCGTGTAGACGAGGGAAGACCAGCGCGCGTAGGCCTCAGCCAGCGCCTGCTCGTCACCGGCCACGAATGCCGACACAAGTCGGCCGTGGTCGTCGTCCTCGGTGAGTGCCGTCACGTCGTATCGGTGTCCCCCTGTTGTCGAGCGCCTCGGGAGGTCGTGCATCTCAGGACCCGCAGGAGAGCGGGCCTCGACCACCGTCACGCACAGCATAGCCACGCGGGGTCATCCTGGTGTTGCATTCACGGGAGCGGCTTCGCCGAGACGATCACGTTGGACAGGTACCGCCGTGCTCCGTAGTCGAACTCGCCCCCGCAGGTGACGAGGGTGAGCCGCGCGGGGCCGGTGCGGTCGAAGACCTCGGCCCACGGGACATCCGACTTCGTCACCGTCTGGATCGAGTCCACGGCATACCGGCTCTCCTGGCCGTCCGCCGTGGCCACCGTGATCTCGGTGCCCGGCGGGGCCGTGGCGAGTCTCGCGAAGGGCCCGATGTCATAGACGAGCGAGTCGACGTGGGCGGCGACTATGGTCGCGCCGGACGGGCTGTTCGGCCCGGGTCCGAAGCGGTACCAGGCGGCCACCGCCGGGTTGCTCGGCAGCGCCATGGCGCCGTCGGCCGCCAGCCCGACCGGGTCGATCGCCATGTCGATTCCCAACGAGTCCACCCGGATGCGCTGCGGCGCGACCGCGGGCGGACTCTGGTTCATCTCCAGTGCGGACCGCACCCGCGGCACGTCGACCGCGGCGGTGGGCCGGGGTGCCGGCAGGGCATCCGGGGTGGTGCTCGGGACGGGGGCAACCGGCCTGGCAGTCGGGGTCGCGGTGCACCCGGCGAGCAGGCCGAGAGCCACAGCGAGCGCTGCGAAGGTGCCCACTGTGGCTCTCATGCTCGTGGCCCGATCAGTTGCGAGCGCCTGCGCGGCGGAGGCCGACGACGGTTGCCGCGACCAGTCCGAGGAACAGCGCCGCGAACCCGCCGACCCAGAGCCCCGTCGATTCGAACGGCTTGTTCGTGGCGACCAGGCCGGCCTCGCCGGCGTCGATGCTGCCCGGGTTGGAGTGGAGTCCGTCGATCGTCTGCACGGCCAGTGCGAGGTTCTTGTCGGCCAGGCTGCCCCAGGCGTAGACGATCGTGTTCGTCCCCTCGGCGACGTTGACATCTGCCGGACCGACCACCGGGTCGGTCGTTCCGGTCGCGGCGACGGCGGCCGAGATCGTGCCGGCCGGCAACACGAGCACCGACTCGCTCGGGTTCGCCAGATTGGTGATCGCTGCGGCGCCGTTGGCCAGCACGTCGACCGCGGGCGCGGCCGCCACGTGGCGAACGGTCAGCCTGCCCTCGCCGGCGGCGAGCTGCGCGATGTCGTTGGTGAACAGCGTCGCCGTGGGCGTGCCGTCCTCCTTGAGGTGAGCCGCGGCGGTGTAGTTCATGCCGGCCTCCAGGGGAAGGTCGACCGGCCCGATCGCGGGAGAACTCGCATCCGCGGCGTCGGACGCGGTGATCGCGACCGTGTAGGTGCCGGGGGCGAGCTCGAGCGGACCGGCAAGATCGCCGGGCTTGAAGTCGTCGAGGGTGAGCTTGTCGTTCACATAGACATCTACGGTGAGGCCGGGAACGCCGTGCAGCACTGACAACATAGCGACATCGTCCGCCGCCTGCGCCGGGGCGATCCCGCCGAGTGCGACCAGAGCGCCCAGGGCTCCTGCCGTCATACCGAACTTGAGTGACTTGTGCATCGTTTCCTCCTGCTTTGGGGGTCTGCGAGTGGGTGACACCGGGGAGGGAACCGTTTCCCTCTCCTACTCATCACTTCCCCCACCGACCCCCGAACGGATGCACCCGTCGAGAAAAAACTTTGCCCGGTTCGGCCAGGGCCGTCTCCGACGCCAACCGCCGGGGCGGTTTCGCTCGGAATCAGGCCAGGAACTCCAACGCCGCCTGCATGAATTCGCGGGAGACGAGCGCGTTCAGGTGGTCGCGTCCGGGCAGCTCCCGGTAGGCGGCGCCCCTCGCGCGAGCCAGGTCCGCCACCCCGGCCGGGATCGGGTCGGCGCCGCCGGCAACATAGAGCACAGGGATGCCAGGCGGCACATCCAGTGCCGCCCCGGCGAACCCCTCCACGCAGGCCAGCAGGGCCGTCCGGTCGCCACCGGCGCCGACCGCTGCGGCGAGAACGGCCGCGATCATCGGGTCCACCGGGGTCTCGCCGGCCAGGAACCGGGTCATGGTCTCCCGGTCCCAGGACTCGAACAGCTCGACCGGCCCCGCACCCCCGAGCACCAGGCGCCGCACCCGGTCGGGCACCAGAGTGGCCAATGCCGCCGCGACCCGCGATCCCATCGAATAGGCCACGACGTCCACCTGGTCAAGGCCGAGGGCGTCGAGCACCACCACGAGGTCGGCCGCCATCTGGCGGGGTTCGTAGTCCGGGGCGCGGTGCGGCTTGTCACTCCGGCCATGGCCGCGCAGATCGGGCAATACCACACCGCGCCCGGCCTCCTCGAGGAAACGCACCCAGCCGGTGCCGGTCCAGCTGACCCGGGCGGTCGACGCGAATCCGTGCACCAGCACAATCGGGCGATCTCCGGGAACGGCGTCGTAGGCGATCCGCACGCCGTCCAGCCGACGAGCGACGGCGTCGAGCACGGGGGCGGGGGCGGGTCCGGCCCCCACTTAGGCGACCACGTCGGATGTCGTCAGCACTGTCCCCGCATGGGCCAACTCGGCCAGGGCCACCTCGGTGCTCGCTTCGCCGACCCCAGCGACCAGATCGGTCAGCACGCGCACGTGCTGACCGTGTTCGAGGGCGTCGAGGCCGCTGGCCCGCACGCAATGGTCGGTGGCAAGGCCGACGATGTCGACATCCGTCACACCGTTGCTGATGAGCAGTTCGCTGAGCTTCTCGCCGCCCTCGGAGACGCCGTCAAAAATGGAATAGCCGGCCTCGCCCTGACCCTTACGAATAGCGATGACGTGCCCCGGGAGCCTGAGCGCCGGGTGGTACTCCGCGCCGGGAGTGCCTGCGACGCAGTGCACCGGCCAGGTCGTCGCGTAGTCGGGTTCGCCGGAGAGGGCGAAGTGCCCGCCGTTGTCGCTGTCAGGGTCATGCCAGTCCCGGGAGGCGAAGACACAGTCGTAGGCATCCGGATTCTGCTCCAGGAACGCGTGCACCCCGGCGGCCACGGCGTCACCGCCCGCCACGGCGAGCGCGCCGCCCTCGGTGAAATCGTTCTGGATGTCGATGATGAACAGCGCCCGTGTCACAGGTGGCTCCTTCGCTCGCCGGATGGGATCAGGTGTTGGACAGGTTGTCTCCGCAGCGATAGAAGCCCGCGGTGATGGTGTCGATCGCCTGCTTCGCATTATCGCCCACATTCCCCAGCGCGTATACGGCGAAGGTCAGCGGCGTGCCGTCCGCGGCGTGGATCACGCCGGCCAGGGTGTAGCCGGTGTCGATCCAGCCGGTCTTGGCGAACACGGAGCCGTCCGCGACGGCATTGTCGCCGGTGAACCGGTCGCTGTAGGACAACGACCCGCTGCTCCCGCCGGCGACGGGCAGACCATCGAAGATGACCCCCAGATTGCCCTCCCTGGCGTTGATCTTGACGAACAGCTTTGTCAGGTAAGACGGCGGCACGGCGTTGTTGTCGCTCAGTCCCGAGCCGTCGGCGATGAGGATGCCGGTGGTGTCGATGCCGTACGGGGCGAGGCCGTCGACGGTGGATTTCTGCAGCGAACCGAAGGTGTTCCCTGCCCCGGATTCGACCGAGGTCAGCCGGGCAAGCATCTCGGCGAGCGCGTTGTCGGACACGATCAGCGCCTGCTTGATCAGGGTGGAGACCGGTTGGGACTGCACGGAGCCGAGTTCCGCAGCATTCGCCGGGGCCGTTCCTCGACTGATTTCGACGGCGCCGCCCAGCGCGTCGGCGAAGGCCTGGCCGGCCCGCCCGATCGGGTCGCCACCGCGAGTGGATGTGCTGCGGGAGGGGTTGTCCCGGTCGCCGTCGACCTCGAGGGCCGTGATCTCCGGCATGTACCCGTCGCTCAGTTCCTTCCGATTCCAGCTCGGCTCCCAACCTGGATCCCCGAAGAAGGAGGAGTCGAGCACGAGCCGGGTGATGGGCGGCCGGGCCGGGTCGGACTGCCAGGCCGCGATCGTCTTGGCGGCAAGGTCGTCGAGGTGGGCCGCGCCGCTGTACACGGATTCCGCGCCGGAGGGCGTACGGGACAGGGTCAGGTCTCCCCCGCCGACCAGAACCACGGTTCCCGGTTCGCTGCCGGCGACCACGGTCGTCGTGGCCCGGTAGTCGGGGCCGAGCACGCTGAGCGCGGCGGCGGAGGTGAGGACCTTGAGCACGCTCGCCGTGCGGGATGCCGTGGTGCCGCCGCGGTCGAAGAGCACCTCACCGGTGGTGGCGTTCCGCACCTGCGCCTGGAAGCTTCCGAACCGAGGGTCGGCGGCCAGGCCGGCCACGGAGCAGGTGCGGAGGTGGCTGGCCGCAGTCGCGGCGGCCGGCACCGGGCGCGGCGGCTGAACGGTCGGGGTCGGCTCGGCCGTGACCTGCAGGCGTTCGGATGAGGGAGGTTGCGGCGGCACGGTCGAGACTCCCGCCACGACGGCGCCGGTGCCGAGCAGGCCGAACAACGCCGCGCTGGCAATGATCAGCACCGGCGCACGGTGGCGGGCAAAAAAGGCGGCGATGCCGGGCCGCGGTGAATCCTGTTCTTCCACCCGTGTACTTTACCTGCCGCCCATGTGAGGAGGACTCGTGTTCGGGCGGCCGGACACGGCTCAGCGCCCGATGGCCACGCTGTCCTCGCGGCGACGAGCGAGCCAGTGCTCCAACTCGGCCGCGGGCACCGGCCGCGACAGGTGAAAGCCCTGCGCCTGGTCGCAGCCGTACCGCACCAGCTCGCCGTAGGCGACGCCGTCTTCAACCCCTTCCGCGACCATGACCAAACCCAGGCTATGGGCCAGGGTCACGGCGGAGGCGACCAGCGCGGCGGCCCTGGCATCATCGGCCATGGGCTGCACGAAGGACCGGTCGAGCTTGAGCTCGTCGATCGGGAGGTCCCGCAGGTAGGCGAGCGAGCTGTAGCCGGTTCCGAAGTCGTCGACGGCGATCCGGATCCCCATCTCGCGAAGTCGGCTCAGAATGTCGTAGGCCCGGTCGCGGTCGCTCATCAGGAATTCTTCGGTAATCTCGAGCAGCAGGGCGGATGCCGGCAGGCCGCGGGCCGCGATCATCGCAGCGATCCGATCCGGAAGCCCGGCGTCGATCAGTGCGCTTGCCGAGAGGTTCACCGCCACGATGAGCGGGTCCCCCCGCTGAACCCACGTCGCCGCCTGGTCGAGGGCCTTGCCGAGCACGATCTGGGTCAGCGGATGCATCAGTCCCGACTCCTCGGCCAGATCGAGGAACTGATCGGGCGCCAGCATCCCGCGGCTCGGATGATCCCAGCGCACCAGGGCTTCCACTCCGCGCACTTCGCCCGTGGCAAGCTCCACCTTGGGCTGGTAGAACAGCACGAGCTGGTCCTCACGCAACGCCAGGCGCAGCTCCTGCAGGGTGCGGAGCCGGGCCTCGCCGTGGCTGTCATCCACGCTGCGGTACACCCGGTGCCCGGTTCGCATGGACTTGGCCTTGTACATGGCCATGTCCGCCTTGCGTAACAGAATGGTCAGGTCGTTGCCCTGGTCGGGGTAGAGGGCGATTCCGATGCTCACGGTGGTCTGCAGCGCGATCCCCGCCAGCGTGAAGGGCACGGCCAAGGCCGACCGGATGCCCGCGGCCATCTCTTCCGCTTCTTCTCGGCCGGCATTACCGAGCAGAATGGCGAATTCGTCGCCGCCCAGCCGGGCCAACAAATCCCTCGGCCGGATCTGCTCGGACAGACGTCGGCCGACCTGAATCAGCAGGTCGTCGCCGACATCGTGGCCGAGGCTGTCATTGACCTCCTTGAACCGGTCCAGGTCGAGCAACAGCAGTGCGCGGCGCCCACTGGCACCGGGCGCCAGGCTGAGCCGGACCTCCGTGTACAGGGCACGGCGGTTGGGCAGGCCGGTCAGATCGTCGGTGCGGGAGAGGCGGCGCAGGTCTGCCACTCGCCCAAGGTCTCGGAACGCCAATACCGTACGCAGTGACGCGAGCAACAAGGTTGCCGTTGCCAGGTTGATGGCTAGGGCGGAGAGGGCGACCTGACTGGCGAGCACTAGCACGCCAAGTCCTGCGGCACTGGAAAGAGCGGGAAGCGCGAGGCCCCAGAGTCGGGCCGGGCGCTTTCCCTGGGCCGGGCCGCTCGACCCGACCGCCCAGATCGCGACTAGAGCGAGCCCCGCGGCCCAACCGGCCTCGAGCAGTGTCCCTGCTCTGAAGCCGTCGTCGAATTGCATCACGGCGTAGCCCACGTCGGACGCGGCGAACACCAGCAATCCGGTGACCAGGACCGCCCAGTAACGGCCGGCCGTCAGGGTTCGGGAACTGGCGATTCCGCCAACGACGGCAACGACCATCAGATCCAGCCAGGGTGTCGCCACCATCGTCAGCGACCGCATCGTCAGCGGGCCGATCGCCGCAGTCTGGACCACCTGGCCCAGCAAGACCGCCAGCATCGACGCCGCACCGAGTGCTCCGACGGCGCCGTCGAGTGTCACGGCCACGGACAGTCCGCCGAGCTGCCGGTAGATCAGCAGGGCAAGGGCGGCCAGGATCAGCGGGTAGAACAACAGCATGAAGACCCCGGAGAGCCAGACCAACGGGGAGCCTTCTCCGGCGTGTTCGGTAAGCGCGTAGCTGATTTCGCCGACTGTGAATGACGTGACGGCGAGGGCCGTCAGTACGAGCTGCGCCCGAATATGGTGAGCCCGGACCACGGCGACCCAGCAGACGACGACCGGGAGCGTGAGAGCGAGGACTCCGATCCAGTTTTCTGCAAGGGTACTGATTCCCTCCGGTCCACGCTGCGCGAGGGTCGCGAGGTAGCCCGCGAGGGTCAGCAGCATCACCGCGACGATTCGCCGGTCGAAGCGGTTCGACGCAGGAAAGAACCCATCCTTGCCGTTCGCGCGACTGGCTCGCCTCATGAGATCCCCTTCGCTTCCACGGTAGCGGTGAGGAGTTGTCGATCTCTGGGTCAAAGTCGTTGTCGCCTCACCCAGAACTGGGCACACGTACCCGTCGCGACGGGACGCATCCGCCCTGATCAGGCCGTCGGCACCTCGGCGAGACGCCGGGCCAGCCAGGCGTCGAGGTCGGCGACGGGCAGGGGACGGGACATGAAGTACCCCTGCGCCTTGTCGCAGCCGTATCCGACAAGCTCGTCGTAGGCGACGGCATCCTCGACCCCTTCGGCGACGGCGCTCATGCCGAGGCTGTGGGCTAGATCGATGATGGAGGAGACCAGCGCCGCGGCGCGCGCGTTGTCTGCCATCGGGAAGATGAACGACTGGTCGAGCTTCAGCTCGTCGATCGGCAGGTCGCGCAGATAGGCCAGCGAGCTGTAGCCGGTCCCGAAGTCGTCGACGGCGATCCGGATTCCCGTTTCCCGCAGCTGGGTGAGGATGTCCCGCGCTCGATCCCGATCGGCCATCAGGAACTCCTCGGTGATCTCCAGGGTGAGGGCGGAGGCCGCCAGGTCCCGGGACGCGAGCATGGCCCGCACCCTGCCCGGGAGCTCGGTGTCGAGCAGCGAGCGGGCCGAGAGGTTCACCGCGACCTCAAGCGGTCGCCCCTGCCCCTTCCACAGTTTGGCCTGGTCGAGGGCTTTGTTGAGCACTGTGTGCGTCATGGCGTGCATCAATCCGGACTCCTCGACGAGGTCGAGAAATTGCCCTGGCTGCAGCAGCCCTCGATCGGGATGCTGCCAGCGCACGAGCGCCTCCACGCAATTCACCTCGCCCGTGGCCAGGTCGACCTTCGGCTGGTAGTGCAGAACGAGCTGGTCCTCGCTTAGGGCCACCCGCAGTTCCTGCACGGTGCGCAGCCTGGAATCACCGTGACTGTCGTCGGAACTGCGGTAGATGTGGTGGCCCGTTCCACCGGACTTCGCCTTGTACATGGCCATGTCGGCCTTTCGCAGCAACCCGGTCAGGTTGTCGCTCTGCTCGGGATACAACGCGATTCCCACGGACACACTGGTCTGCAAGGAGATTCCGGCCAGGGTGAAGGGCTCAGCGAGAGCGGCCTGCAGCTTGGCCGCGACAGCCTGCGCCTCGGCGGGGCCCGCCCCGTCGAGGAGGATCGCGAATTCGTCTCCGCCGAGCCGCGCCAGGAGGTCCCGCGGGCGAAGCTGGTTAACGAGCCGACGCCCGACCTGCACGAGCAACTCGTCACCGACGTCGTGGCCGAGGCTGTCATTCACCTCCTTGAACCTGTCCAGGTCGAGCAGCATCAGTGCACTCCTGGGGCCCCCGATGGCGCTGAGTCTGAGCGGCACATCAAGGTAGAGCGCACGTCGGTTGGGCAATCCGGTGAGATCGTCTGTGCGCGACTGTCGACGGAGGTCGGCCATCCGTCCGAGGTCGCGGAAGGCGACGGCCGTGCGCAGGCTTGCCCCGGCGAGGGCGAGGGTCGCCAGGACGACGGCGAGGAGGGAGAGCCAGATTTGGGTTCCGAGGACGAGGACAAGAACTCCGCAGGCCGTGGCCACGATCGGCACGACCATCGACCACGCGCCGGTTACCCGGCGACCGACCGCAGCGTGAGAACGCGGGAGGCCGTCGACCCACACGGCCACGAGGGTGAGACCGAGGCACCATCCACCATCGAGCATCGTGCCGATGGCGTAGCTGTCCGCAGCGACCTGCTCCGCGTAGGTGATGTCGGTGGCCGCGAAGGCCAGGAGACCGCAGACGAGGAAGCCCCAGCGTCCGCCGACGTCCAATCCGCGGGCCGCAGCCACGCCCACCACGGCGGCGACGAGGATGAGGGCGAAGAGCGGAGATGCGGTCGCGACCGCGGTACCGAGGGTGAACTCGGCGGCCTGGGCCTTCAGGAGGACCGGGCTGAGCAGCGCGGCAAGCAGTGCTCCAACTCCCAATGCGCCGACGGTGCTGTCGAGGGAGACCGCGGGCGGGAGTGCCCGCAGCTGGCGGTAGACCAGGATCATCAGCGATCCGAGCATAAGCGGGTAAAACAGCAGATACCCGACATCGGCGAGCGACGGGTAGACCAGTGCGCCCTGCTGGTCGGCCGCCACCACGTAGTAGCTGTTCCCGGCCGCGAACGCGGTCACCGCCGCCGCGGCCAGAAGCACCAGCACCCGACGGAATCCGGTGCGATAGACGGCCCGCCAACAGAGCACCGCGGGCATCCACTGGGTCAGTGTGCCCAGCCAGCCGTCCACGATCGGTCGCAAGCCCACGACGGGGAATGCCAAGCCGATGAGGTAGACGACGAGAAGCGCCACCATGGACCAGACCAGCCAGTCGCCTCGCCGGCCCGCACTGGGGGCCACGGCTCTCGGGCCTATGCTCGGTTTTGACATGAGGTCCCCATCCGTTCGCTGACTGTCGCCGAATCGGGTTGGCGTCTTCGCGGTCGGAGCGTCTGATCAGGTGGGCGTCGCGACGGCACACGTCCGCCCGTGTGCTCTCTGTCAGGATAACTGCGCGCCCGACCCAACAGCCCCGTTTGCCCCTTGCCAGCACACCCCCAGAGTGGGTGCCGAAACCGGGGCCGTACCCGAAACCAGGACCGGCACCGGCACCGGCACCGGCGGTCACTCCCCGGGGTAGCGCAGCCCGATCTGCTCCCGCACGGCGTCGAGGGTCTCCATGATGGCGACCATTTCTTCGACGGGGAGGATGTCGCTCGAAATCTTGCCGGCCCGAATGAGCTTCTCCGCCTCGACGGCCTGGAACTGCATCCCCCGGCCGGTGACCGGGGCGCTGAACGTCTCGATGACCTCGTGCGCGCTGTTCACCACTCGGATCGTCGTCGGCGTGTACCACACCCGGTCCAACTCGATCCGCCCGGTGGTGCCGAGGATGGTCGCCTCGTTGCGGCCCGCCGTGTCGCTCGCGGAGAACGTCTGCGCGATCTGACCGCCCGGGTAGCGGAACGTCGTCGCCACCTGGGCGTCGGCACCGGTCGACTTGAAGGTCGCCGCCGCCAGGATGGTCTCCGGGCGTCCGAACAGCTCCGAGGCGAAGGTCAGTGGGTAGATGCCGAGGTCGAGCAGTGCGCCGCCCCCGAGCGCCATCGAATTGAGGCGGTGCTCCGGGTCATCGGGCAACAGCTGGGTGTGGTCGGCGATGAGCGTGTGCACGTCTCCGATCGTGCCGGCGGCAAGGATCTCCCGGATCCGCACCATGTGCGGCAGGAACCTGGTCCACATGGCCTCGAGCACCAGGAGCCCCTTGTCGGCGGCGAGGTCGACGATCTCGCGCGCCTCCCGGCCGTTCAGGGTGACGGGCTTCTCGATCAGCACGTGCTTCCCCGCGTTCAGCATGAGGCGGGCGTTCTCGGCGTGGAACGGATGCGGCGTCGAGATGTAGACGATGTCGACCTCGGGGTCCGCGGCGAGGGCCTCGTAGCTCGCATGCGCGGTGGGAATGCCGAACTCGGCCGCAAAGGCGTCGGCTGAGGCCTGGGTGCGGGACGCCACCGCCTGCACCTGGAATCCGCCGAGGACGAGGTCGTTGGTGAATGCGTGGGCGATGCCACCGGTGGCCAGGATTCCCCAGCGAATTGCGTCAGTCATGCGCACCAGCCTAGCCATCGGTCGGGCGCTCCCGCCGAAACTCCTCGCCGGGCACAACGCCAGACCGGAGATTCACGCGACCCGCGGGGTACACTGCCCGGAATCACGGCGCGTCGCGAAAAACTTCGGTTTTGCGCTGGGGCGGTGGGGCTGAGTGGAGCCGCCTATCAGAATCGAACTGATGACCTTCTCATTACGAGTGAGACGCTCTACCGACTGAGCTAAGGCGGCGTGACGCACGATTCCTTCCTTACGGAACGGCTCGGTGACACAGCAACAAAGCTTAGCTGGTCCGGAGGGTCATCTCGTACAGTTCGGTGAATGACTCGGTGACCCGGTCGGCGAGGGGCCGGGTCGAGTCGCCCTCGGCCCAACAGCGCCAGGCGTGGCGCACGGCGGCGACCGCGACGAGGGTGAGGAGCAGGGCCCGCTGGTGCAGCCACACCGGGTCGGCGGCCAGGTCGGGCTCGTCGACGGCCAGACGCTTGGTGATGATGTCCTCCAGCCGGCCCTCGAATTCTCGCAGGGTCGCCATCCGCAGCCCGAACAGGTAGGGATTCTCCTTCATCACCTCGCGACGAAGCTGGTGAATTTCACGGTCACGCTCGGTGTTCTTCAGGCTGGACCCGAGCAGTTGCGCGAGCTGGCTGAGAATGTCGCCCGGACCTCCGTGCACGAACGCGTCGATGTCCTCCTCGGAAGCAAGGTCGAGTTCATCGCCGACCATGGCGGCGTCCTTGGACGAGAAGTAGTTGAAGAAGGTTCGCGGAGACACATCGGCCACGCGGCTGATGTCCTCAACGGTCACTTTGTCCATGCCGCGTTCGCAGGAGAGGGTGAGGACCGCGCGCTGGATGGCCCGTCTGGTGGCCAGCCGCTTGCGCTCGCGTAGGCCAGGTTCTTCGTGTACTGCCGACATGCGTCAATTCTTACACAATGCGCAATTCTGCAGCCGGGCGTTCCCCGTCGGTCGACTCACGCGGCGGGATTCAGCACTTCGGGTCGGCGCCCGGCACCGTTCCCTTCAGGAGGTAGTCGTCCACCGCGTTGTTCACGCAGGCGTTGGACTTGTTGTAGGCGGTGTGGCCCTCGCCCGAGTAGGTGACGAGGTGACCGCTGTCGAGCTGGGCGGCGAGGCTCTTCGCCCAGACGTATGGGGTGGCAGGGTCGTTCGTGGTACCAATAACCAGGATGGGAGCGGCGCCCTTGGCGTGGATCTCGGCGCGCTCACCGGTGAACTTGTACGGCCAGTTCGCGCAGCCGATGTCCCCGTAAGACATGTACTTGCCGATGATGGGCGCTGCGGCCTCGAGGGTCGCCGCCTGGGCGCGCATCGCGGCCGGGTCGTCGTCGTAGCTGTAGTCGACGCAGTTGATCGCCATGAACGCTTCGGTCGAGTTGTCGCTGTAGCTGCCGTCGCTGTTTCGGCCGTTGTAGCCGTCCGCGAACTGGAAGGCCGCATCCGCGTCGCCGTGCAGCACCGTGGTGAACATCTCGCTCAGGTTGGGCCAGGCGGTGGCCTGGTAGAGCGGGTAGATGATCGCGGTGAGCAGGGTGTTAGCACCGAGTTGCCGACCGTCGGTCGCCGTGATCGGGCTCGCGTCGACCGAGGCCAGCAGCGCCCCGATCGTGGTCATGGCCTGGTCGACGGTGCCGCTGAACGGGCACTGGGCGCCGTCCAGGCAGTCGGTCAGGTAGGCACGCAACGCGTTCTCGAAGCCCGTCGCCTGCACCCGGGTGACGTCGGCGTTACTGGTCGACGGGTCCAGCGCGCCGTCGAGGGCGAGCCGGCCGACCTTGTCGGGGTACAGCTCCGCATAAGTGGCGCCCAGAAAGGTTCCGTAGGAGTAGCCGAGGTAGTTGAGCTTCTTGTCACCGAGGATGGCGCGCATCAGGTCCAGGTCGCGGGCGGCGCTCTCGGAGTCGACATGCCCGAGCAGGGCCCCGGTGTTCTTGTCGCAGGCCGCGCCGAAGTCGGCGGATGCGGTCTCGAGTTCCTGGATCCAGGCATCCGTGCCGCGTGCGGCCGTGGTGAGCCCGTAGAGGTACTCGTCCATCTGGGCGGGCTGGTAGCAGGAGACCGCGGAGGACCGGCCCACCCCGCGGGGGTCGAACCCCACGATGTCGAAGCCCGCCTGCAGCTTCGCGTCGGTGGCGTAGTCGAGCGAGTTCTTCACAAAGTCATACCCGGAGCCGCCGGGGCCGCCCGGGTTCACGAGCAGCGAACCGACCCGGCTGCCCGAGGCGGGATGACGCACGAGAGCGAGGTCCACGGCGCCCTGGGCGGGATCGGTCCAGTCCAGTGGCGCGGATGCCGTGGTGCACTGCAGACCGGAGCCGCAGTCCTTCCAGGTGAGCACCTGGCTGTAGAACGGCTCGAGGCCGGCGCTGACCTTCTCGTCGGTCGGTGACGACGTGGACCTGGCCTGCTGCGGCAGAAACAGGGGCACGCAGGCGCTCAGGACCAGCGTGAGCGCGAGCGCCGCCGCGGTGGTCGCCAGCACGGTGACGGTGCGGGTGCGGGTTCGTCTGGTCAACGGATTCCTCTTCCTTGAAGGCCGACGCACCGGCTACCGCCGGATGGCCGACACCAGCATTGCCTCGAGGGCAAGGGCCGGTGCCACGTTCGATTCGATTCTCTGACGGGCCAGGGCGATCGCGTCCAGGGTGGCGAGCGTCGCGGTCGGCTGGCACGCAGTGCCAGCCCCGCGCACCTCGGTGAGGAGTTCGCGGTTGATCACGCTGTGCTCCCGTCCCAGTTGCACCATGATGACGTCGCGGTAGAGCGAGGTGAGGTCGACCAGGATTCGGTCGATGCCGTCACGGAGGCTGCGGGTGGCGCGGCGTTTCTGATCGTCTTCGAGTGCCTTGATCTGGCCGCGCAGCCCGGGCGGCACAGATTGGCCCGGCTCGACCCCGAGCGAGCGCAGCACACCCTCCCGCTCGGTGGCGTCGCGTTCCAGGGTGATCGCCTTGGCATCGTCACCGGCGATGGCGAGCAGACGGGCCGCGGCGTTCACGGCCGCCGATATCCCACGGATGCCGAGGGCGGCCCGCAGGGTCTCCTCACGCCTGGCGCGCGCCTCAGGATTGGTGGCGAGGCGCCGAGCCATGCCGATGTGGCTCTGCGCCTCCCTGGCCGCCCGTTCCGCGGTTGCCTGATCGACACCGTCCCTGGCGACGATGAGCGCGGCGACGTCGTCGATGCTCGGCACGCGCAGCCGCACCGAGCGCACCCGGGAACGGATGGTCGGCAGCAGATCGGCCTCACTCGGGGCGCAGAGGATCCAGACCGTGCGCTCGGGGGGCTCTTCGAGGGCCTTGAGCAGCACATTCGAGGTGCGCTCGACCATCCGGTCGGCGTCTTCGACCACGATCACCCGATAGCGGCCCACGGACGGCGAATATTGGGAGCGCTGCACGGCCTCCTTCACCGATTCCATCTTGATGATGACGCCCTCGGTCGACAGGACGATCAGGTCGGGGTGGGTGCGCGCGTCGACCAGACGTCGGGCGGTCTCGTCGCCCTCCGGAGTGCCGGGGCTGAGCAGCGCGGTCGCGAAGGCAAAGGCGAGGTTGGAACGGCCGGACCCGGGCGGACCGGTGATCAGCCAGGAGTGGGTCATCGACGACCCCGTCGCGGATGCCCCGGCCTCGGCTGCCCCGGCCTCGGCTGCCCCGAGCTCGCCGGGCGCGACGACGGCCGCGTTGACGGTCGGTCGCTCCGCCGCCGCACGGAAGATCGCGATGGCGTCCGCCTGACCGGTCAGGTCATCCCACACGTTCATCGAACCAGAGTACCTTTCGTCGGTGACACTCTCCTGAGGCCCGCGTCGCCCCGGTGCGGGGCCGACTCGGCAGGGGCTAGCGGAGGAGGGTGGCGACCCTGGCCTGGATGGTCGCGGCGATCACGTCGATCGGGTCCGCGGCGTCCACGACGAGGAACCGGTCGGGTTCGGCGGCGGCGAGGTCGAGGAAGGCAGCCCGCACCCGACGGTGAAAGTCGGACTTCTCCGCCTCGAGCCGGTCGAAGCGCTTGTTGGCCTCGTCGAGGCGCCCGCGGGCGGTGGCCTCGTCGAGGTCGAGCAGGATCGTCAGGTCGGGCAGCAGTCCTTCCGAAGCCCACAACGACAGGTCGCGGATCTCGGTGCCGCCGAGCACCCGCCCAGCACCCTGGTAGGCGACGGACGAGTCGAGGTAGCGGTCCTGGATGACGACCTCGCCACGGGCCAGGGCCGGCCGCACGGTGGTCGCGATGTGCTGCGCCCGGTCGGCCGCATAGAGCAATGCCTCGGCGCGGGGATCGACCTCTCCACGGTGGTGCAGCACGATGTCGCGGATGAGCACGCCGACGGGCGTGCCACCGGGTTCGCGGGTGCCCAGCACCGTGCGACCCCGACCGGCAAGCCACTCGGAGAGCAGGCGGGACTGGGTGGACTTGCCGGAACCGTCGCCGCCCTCGAGCGTGATGAAGAGCCCGGTCACGACTGCGCGGATGCCTTCGCCGCGGCGGCCTTGATGGCCGCGTTCGACGCGCGGGTGGCCGCGGCCTTCGCGGCCGTCGCGGCCTTTTGTGCCGGGGTGCGCACGGAGGCTGTCGCCCCGGATGCCGTCGACTTCTTCGCGGCGACCTTCTTCGCGGGCGCCTTCTTGGCGGGCGCCTTCTTCGCTGCAGCCTTCTTCGCGGGCGCTTTCTTGGCCGCGGTCTTCTTCACGACCGGACCCTTCGCGCGCTTGTCCGCGAGCAGTTGCACGGCGCGGTCGAAGTCGATCTCCTCGACGCTTTCGGCCTTCGGGATGGTCGCGTTGGTGACCCCGTCGGTGACGTAGGCGCCGAAACGACCGTCCTTGATCTTGATCGCTTTGCCGCTGTCCGGGTCGGCCGTTTCGAATTCCTTGAGGGCGCTCGAGGCACGCTTCGCACCGTATTTGGGCTGGGCGTAGAGCTCGACCGCGCCGGGGAGATCGATCTCGAAGATCTGGTCCTCGGTCGTCAGCGACCGGGTGTCGACGCCCTTCTTGAGGTACGGGCCGAACTTGCCGTTTTGCGCGGTGATTTCAACACCGGTCTCCGGGTCCGCGCCGACGACGCGCGGCAGCGCCAGCAGGTGCAACGCGGTGTCCAGGTCGATCGTGGACAGGTCCATCGATTTGAACAGCGACGCCGTGCGCGGCTTGACGGCGGTCGACTTCTTCGCAGCCGGCTTGCGCTTGGGTTTGGTCGCCACTGCCGTCGCGGCGGGAGCGGCCGAGTCGACCAGCAGCGTCACCTCGCCGGTGAGCGGGTCGACGGTCTCGCCGGGCTCGATCGTCTCCGGTTCCGGCTCCAACTCGGTGACGTACGGACCGAATCGGCCATCCTTGGCCACGATGGACTTGCCGTTCTCCGGGTTGATTCCGATCACGCGGTCGGTGATGACCGGGGCGTCGATGAGTTCGCGCGCCTTGGCCGGAGTGAGCTCGTCGGGGGCCAGGGTCGGCGGGATGTTCACCCGGCGTGGCGGGGCATCCGGGCCGGCGTCCAGGTCGGCGACCTCGAGGTAGGGGCCGTACTTGCCGATCCGCAGGGTGATCTCGTCGTCGATGGGCATCGAGTTGATCGAGCGCGCGTCGATCTCACCGAGGTTGTCGATGACCTGGCGCAGGCCCCGGTGCTTGTCCGACCCGAAGTAGAAGCTGGTCAGCCAGTCCACCCGGTCGGCCTTGCCGTCGGCGATACGGTCGAGGTCGTCCTCCATCTCGGCCGTGAAGTCGTATTCGACCAGGTCGGAGAAGTACTCCTCGAGCAGCCGCACGACGGAGAACGCGATCCAGTTGGGCACGAGGGACTGGCCACGGGGCGTGACGTAGCCGCGCTCGGTGATCGTGGAGATGATCGACGCGTAGGTCGACGGACGGCCGATGCCGAGCTCTTCGAGTTTCTTGACCAGGCTCGCCTCGGTGTATCGGGCGGCCGGGGTGGTTTCGTGGCCCTTGGCCTCCACCTCGAGCAGGGAAAGGGACTGGCCCTCGGTGAGCGGCGGCAGCTTCGACTCGGTGGGATCGGTCGGCGCGTTGCGCTCCTCGTCGCGGGATTCTTCGTAGGCGAGCATGAAGCCACGGAAGGTGATCACGGTGCCGCTGGCGGCGAATTCGGCGATGGCGCCGGATGCCGCGGGGTGCTCGGCCGGGCCGGTGGGGCCGGCCGAGATGGTGACCGATGCGGTCGAACCGGTGGCATCGGCCATCTGCGATGCGACGGTGCGCTTCCAGATCAGGTCGTAGAGCTTGAAGTCGTTGCCGCGGATCGAGGACGCGAGCGAGGCCGGCGTGCGGAAGGTGTCGCCGGACGGGCGGATGGCCTCGTGCGCTTCCTGCGCGTTCTTGCTCTTGCCCTTGTACAGGCGAGGCTGGTCGGGCACCGTTTCGGGCCCGTACAGCGCGGACGCCTGAGTGCGCGCTGCCGTGATCGCCTGCTGGGACAGCGACGGCGAGTCGGTACGCATATAGGTGATGTACCCGTTTTCGTACAGCGACTGGGCCACGCTCATGGTCTGCCTGGCCGTGAAGCGGAGCTTGCGAGCCGCTTCCTGCTGCAGGGTCGAGGTGGTGAACGGCGCAGCCGGGCTGCGGCGGTAGGGCTTGGAGGCCACCTTCGTCACCGTCACGGCGACATCCGGCGACTTCAGTGCCTCGGCGAGGGCGAGGGCGGATGCCTCGTCGAGGGTCGCGGCCACCACCTTCGGCTTGAGCCGGCCCAGGTCGTCGAAGTCGCCACCGGTGGCGATGCGTTCGCCGCCGAGGCGCACAAGCTTGGCCTGGAAGGCGGCATCCGTGGCCGCGGCGCCGGGAGCCAACTGGGCGATGAGGTCCCAGTAGCCGGCGGACACGAACGCGAGGCGTTCGCGTTCACGCTCGACGACGAGGCGGGTGGCGGCGGACTGCACCCGGCCGGCCGAGAGGCCCGGACCGACCTTGCGCCAGAGTACGGGGGAAATCTCGTAACCGTAGATGCGGTCGAGGATGCGCCGGGTCTCCTGCGCGTCGACGAGTGCGGTGTCGAGGTCACGGGTGTTGTCCTTGGCCTGGAGGATGGCCTCCTTGGTGATCTCGTGGAACACCATCCGCTTCACGGGGACCTTCGGCTGCAGCACCTGCAGCAGGTGCCAGGCGATGGCCTCGCCTTCGCGGTCCTCATCAGTTGCGAGCAGGAGTTCGTCGGCGTTCTTCATTGCCCGCTTGAGCTCGGCGACGGTCTTCTTCTTGGCATCAGACACGACGTAGTACGGCTCGAAACCGTTGTCAACGTCGACGGAGAACTTGCCGAGGGGGCCCTTTTTGAGCTCGGGCGGCAGGTTTTTGGGCTCGATCAGGTCGCGGATATGGCCGACCGAGGACAGAACCTCGTAGCCGTCGCCCAGATAAGCCGCAATGGACTTCATCTTGGTCGGCGATTCGACAATGACCAGCTTCTTAGTGCCTGGCACCAGACTCCTCTTTATAGGTAACGGCCAATGAGAGGCCAAGGCACACCATACACACAGCAATCGGGTGCCCGCCTAATCGACCACGCCCAGGAGAAGCCGTTGGGGGTTGCCAGTTATGCGAAGGCGAGGACAATGGAAGCATGGGTACACCAGCAACGGGCACGTACACCGCGAAGCTCACGGACGGCCCCCTCGAAGGCAAGACGATCACCACCGAGTTCCTGGAGTCGGGTGACCCTCGGCCGCGTCTGGAGATCCCCGCGGACGCGGGCGCCAAACGATACCTCTATACGCGGGGCGCCGGGCTGGAGTACGACTCCTCTGAGCACTCCGACCGGCCGACGGCCGTGGACTACCGCTATGTGGAGGCCGTCTTCGGCTGAACCGACGTCAGAAGCCCCCGCGTCTGCCCGACTCGTCGAGCGGCCGAGGTCTGGTTGGCATGCCCGGTTCACGCATCATGGCGGCGGTCCGGCCCTGGCCCGCGAGCCAAGCTCGAAGCCGAGCACCGTGCGTGCCACGGTGACGGATGCGATCAGGCCCTCCACCGTGCACTCCGTCAGGGCGGCCCCATTGAGTGTGGCCGCCGTGGCCGCGGACCCGCAGGGCACCCCGGCCACGAGGCCGGACGCCGTGTCCGCTGCGGCGAGCGCCGCCGCGTCGGCGGCCGCGCGCACGGACTGACCGGCCCCGAGCACGGCCAGGAGCGGCAGAACCAAGGCGGTCAGCGCCAGCACGGCCCCGATGATCCCGACCGCGAGCACCGAACCCGACCCGCGATCCCCGCCGAGCACCGAACCCGACCGGCGATCCCCAGGCGGCGGCGAGGCCGTCCTGCGCTCCCCGACGGGACACGATCCCGGCCCGCCCTCCCGGATGGCCGCCGCTCCGATTGGAGCCCTCATGCGCCGGCGCCGAGGGCACACGATCCGGCAGACACCGTGATTCCGAATGCGGCGAGCGCGCCGAACGCGCTCGGAGCGCTCAGGCGCACGCACACGAAGTCTCCCTGCTGCTCGGTGCTGATCGCGGCGGGTCCGACCAGGCGGGCCACGAGGCCGGCGGCTGCGGCCTCACTGTCACCTCGGGCCAGGGAACGGGCTGCGGCGGCCGCGGCTCCCGTCAGGCGTACCTGTTGACCGGCGACCTGCACGGCACCCAGGCACAGTGCGAGCACCAACAGCACGGCAGGCACCACCGTGGCGAACTCCGCCGTGACGCTGCCCCGGTCACCCGACGGTGAGGGCATTGCGCACCAGGTCGGTGAGGATGCCGCGCACCTCGTCCCCGCGCAGGATCACGATGAGCAGGCCCGCGAAGCCGACCGCGGCCATGGTCGCGATCACGTATTCCGCGGTGGCCGCACCCGTCTCTTCGCGGAGGCGGCGGAACCTCCGTTGGACGCCGCGGGGCAGGTCGCCGCTCTCGGCGGGTCTGGTCGATTCGGGCTGGGCGGTTCCAAACATCTGGTCGTCTCCTCTCGCGTCCCTCGACGCGGTTGTGGCCTCTGGAACGACACCAGACTCTCCTGCCCCTGATCTGCGGCGCGGCGGCGGGCGAGACCGGTACGTAAAAGCCTCCCGTCCTGGGCTGTGGAGAACAGCTCGAGGGGACGCGGTTCTTCCGTTTCGAGTCACGGGTTTTGCCACTTTTCGGGTTCTGTGAATGATTTCCGCCCGGCTCTATCGCCGGGGCTCCGCGAGGCGTAGTCTTTGTCCACCGAAGCCAATGAGCTCGGAGAATCGGGGCGCTGATGGCAGACCAATCACCGAAGAAGAGCACAGGTAAGACCGTCGCAACGGAGTCTCTGAAGGTACAGCGCGCCGCCCTCAATGTGAGAACGGCTCGGAACGACTAGAGCAGTTGGACGGAAGTTATCGTGACTTCGGGAGCCGGGCCTCGGGCCCGGCTCTTTTCGTTAACCGGCGAGTCGGAAACCGGCTTTCGATCACCGGCTTTCGTTCACCGGCGCGTCGCTGACCGGCCAACCAGAATCCGCTGCGAGCTCCCAGTGCCTGCAGCCCGATGGGTTCCCGGCGCCCGATGGGTTCCCGGCGGCCGTGGCCGACCCACCCACCCACCTAGAACTGCGGCAGGGTCGAGGCGAGCACGCTTATGAGCAGGGGAACGACGCCCACGAGCATGAAGGCGGGAAGCACGCACACCCCGAGGGGAACCATCAGCGTGACTTCGAGCGTGGCTGCCCGGCGTTGACCCTCGGCGCGGGCATCCCGGCGAGCCTGCTCCGCCTCGGCCCGCAGCAGTTCCGCGGCCGGGTGTTCCCCGGCGGACGCTGGAGACGCTCCCCACTGAGTGGCGCAGTGAGGCCCGGGGTGTCCCAGCCGACCTCGTCGAAGGCGGGCGACGCCCCGGCCCTGCGCCGCGTCATGGTCAAGCCGTCACGCTCCGTCGCCCTCCGCCAGCGGACGGGCCCGCCATGTGTTCACCCGGCTTGCCTCAAGCAAAGCCCAGGGCATTCCGACGCCATGGCTGAGCGGAGTCATTGCTCGCATCACCTGCGGCAAGTCCGCGGGCGAGCCCGTAGTAGATTCAATTCGCAGGCTCAGAATCCGTTGTCGGCACGAAATGATCGGATCTACATGACTGAGCGCCGCACCGGGACTCTGCGAATCCTTGCATATTGCCTGGCCCCGATCGCTCTGCTCGTCGCTCTTCTTTCTTGGAGCGCGTCGTCACCGGTCGCCTCGAGCGCAGACGAAGACTTCCACCTCACCAGTGCGTGGTGCGGTGTAGGACTCCGGGACGGCATCTGCGAGGCAGGATCTGACGATGGTCATCGGCGAGTTCCGCTACAGCTGATCGTTGCGAATCAGTGCTTCAATCACCTCCCGGAACAATCTGCCTCGTGCCCCGCGTCGCCTTCGTCTGTACTCACGGACACGGACCGGGGCAACTTCGTGGGTATATATCCGCCGGTTTTCTATGCCGCCATGGGCATCTTCGCCACCCAAGACATATCCGTGTCGGTGCTCTTGATGCGCGCATTCAATTCTCTGCTTTACGTCGTAATGATGTCGGGACTGTTTTTCCTGCTTCCGCGCGCTCGTCGCGGACTCATGGTGTGGGCATCATTGGTCACTCTTGTGCCCTTCGGGGTGTTCCTGATCGCCAGCATCAATCCCAGCGGCTGGGGAGTTCTATCTGCATCGACCCTGTGGCTGGCGATGCTTGGATACTTTGAGGCCGAGACTCGCGGCCGCCAATTTGGCCTCGCTGTACTCGCGTTGGTCGCCACGGTCATGGGTGCCGGTGCACGTTCCGACTCCGCGGCCTACGCGGTTGTGGCCATCGTGCTGGTCGGCATGCTTAAAGCTGAGCGCACGCGAGCCTTCATGCGCCGCGCCGTGTTTCCCATGATGCTCGTGGCAATCGCGGGTCTGAGCTACCTCACCTCTGGGCAGACGAGAGCGGTCAACCTGGTAGGTGAGAAGATCTCCGGCCCAGAGGGAAGCGTGCCGGATAGTTGGACGGATCTGCTCTGGAACAACCTGATTCGGTTGCCAGACCTATGGGCGGGTGCTTTCGGTGCCCCCGTGGGCGGACGCTCGCTGTGGCTCGGCACAGCCGTGCCCGGCCTGGTGTGGTTCCCCGTGATGCTCGCGTTCGGCGGCGTCATATTTCTCGGCCTGCGGCGGCTCGACCTGAGGAAGGGTCTCGGCATGGCAATGATCGTAGGCCTGCTGGCACTGCTGCCGATGCTTTGGCTCATGCGCGACCACATCCTTGTCGGGCAACAGGTGCAGTCGCGCTATCTGTATCCGCTGCTTATCATCCTGGCCGGGGTGAGCCTGCTTGGCTTCCACACCAAGAGCGCCGGGCTCGGGCGTGTGCATATGTTGATCGTTGCTGCCGCTGTATTCCTTGGCGACCTCACGATCCAATGGATCACCATCCGCCGGTTCACTACGGGGCTCGACAAATTCTGGTTGAACCTCGATCACAACGTCGAGTGGTGGTGGGGATTGCCCCTCGGGCCAATGCCCCTGTGGATCGTCGGCTCAGTCGCTTTCGCGATGGTCTGCGCGCTGGCTGTTCTCTATGCGTGGCGCGCGAACGACCCTTTGGATAGCGACGATCGGCCCTCAATTCACGTCTGATGGCGAAGTGGTCGGTCCTCCAGAAAGGAGCTGCCGCGCGAGCGACGAGCGACAACGACCTGGCTCATGGCGGGTCGGAGCACTCCTTGAGCAGCGGCTGTTGCGGGGCCGCCGACGACGGGTGAGGTCGGTGATCGGTTCCCGGGTCGGTCTGGCGTTCTGATCGGAAATCAGCTTTGACCAGGGCTCCTCGCACCGGTGCACAACTTCAGAAAACGAGCACTGTGGACGACAGGACGGCCATCAGCAGCGGCAGAACTCCGACCAGCATGAAGGCGGGCAGTACACACACTCCGAGCGGGATCATCAGAGTGACCGAGAGGGTGGCGACCCGGTGCTGGCCGTCGCTGCGGGCCTGCCGGCGCACCTGATCCGCCTCGCTGCGCAGGAGCTCCGCCGCGGGAGCGCCGGCGCGCACCGAGAGTGCGAGCACTCGGTCGACGGTTGCCGTCGACTCCCCGCGGTGCAGGGCGAACCGTTCCGCGGCCGTGTCGACTAGCGCCCGGGCGCCGTCGACGGAACCGCCGCCTGTCATAGCGATAGCGGTGAGATCCAGTTCCAGGCCAGGGGTCGGGTACCGCGCTCGAGCGGATTGCACGAGCCTCCGGTTCCACCGGTCAGCCACGAACATCAGCACGGAACCTCCCGCCAGGCAAGCCCAGCCCGGGGCGGTGAGGAACAGCATCTGCAGCGTGTTGAAACCGAGCAGGCTGCCGAACAAGATCCCCACGACCGGGAGGAATGCAACCATCCGTGCCGTGGCGCTCGGGCCGGCAAGCGCCACGGCCAGGTCAGCGTGCAGCTGGCCGAGGTGCCGGAAGGAGGATGCCAGTTGCCGCAGGCAGCCAGCCAGTGGCGCCCCGGCCTGTGTGGCCACCTGCCAGGCCGCCGCCAAGCCCAGCCAGGCCGCGCCAACCTGGCCGCCGAGCACGCGGGCCTCGTCGGCCACGGCATCGGCGATGTCGTCTCCGCGGCGCCCGGCGTCGGCCGCCGCCCTGATGATCAGCGACCCCGGGGAGGGCTGCGTCACCACCGCACGTGCCCGCGGCATCGACGACCACTTCGAGACCTGTGCCTCCTGGCTCCGGGGCTCGGGCGCGACGGATTCGAGGTAGGCCCACGCAGATGCCGGAGAGACACCCGCGGCGAGCAGCACCGCGATGCGCTGCGTCACCTGCGCCACCTCCTCGATCGCCGGACTGGCCGAACCTCGCAACTTCATGCCGGGCCTCCCGCCGACTCACCAAACGCGGCGGGCATAGCTGCCCGACGCCCATGCGCGCGCG